>Ga0118677_10002040_pt1 | contig 41503 bp, 21 predicted proteins | sample AliMusrvi5mmetaG_FD_86154 | JGI IMG/M metagenome (GOLD analysis project Ga0118677, IMG submission 86154)
CGTGAAGGCGATTCGTGAGGTCTTGGGCGAGAAAACGCGCCCAACGCCATTAATCACAAGGGGATGTAGTCACGCTGGATGGGTAATTGAAAAAAGGCCTTTATCCGCGGGCTGCTAGCCCAGGTCACCAGTTTGGGGGAAATGTGCGGGGATAAATTATCTTCCTCTTCCAACCCAGGACTGAAGTCCTGGGCTAGATTCAGCCGTCCCTCCGGGACTCAATGTAATATGCAAAACTGGCTGGAACGAGACCTGGCGCATAACTGGCATCCGTATACGCAGATGAGCGTATTGCGGGAGCAACCGCCGTTGTTGATCACCCGTGCCGCGGGATTGAAGCTGTACGATGCCGACGGGCAATGGTATTACGACACCATTTCGAGCTGGTGGTGCAACGTGCATGGGCACGGGCATCCGTGCTTGCGCGAGGCGGTGCAGCGGCAGATGGCGCAGCTCGATCACGTCCTGTTTGGCGCGATGGCACACGAACCCGCCATCGAACTGGCGGAACGGCTGGTCGCGATCACCCCGGCAGACCTAACGCGCGTCTTTTACTCCGACAACGGTTCCACTGCCGTCGAAGTGGCGCTGAAGATGTCGGTGCAATACTGGCGCAATATTGGGCGACCGGAGAAGTCGCGCTTTGTCAGCCTTGATCGCGGCTATCACGGCGACACCGTCGGCTGCATGAGCGTCAGCGGGGTGGAATTGTTCCGCGGCGCCTTTGCCCCGTTGCTCTTCGACAGCGTCCAGGCGCCCACGCCGTCTTGCTATCGTTGCCCGGTAGGTTGTGAAGCGGCAAGTTGCCACACCGCCTGTCTGGCAGGATTAGAAGCGATCCTGCAGGCGGAGGCGGATACGTTGGCGGGGATGATATTGGAACCGCTGTTGCTGGGTGCGGGCGGCATGCTCGTTTATCCGCCGGCGTACCTGGCCGGCGCCGCGCGGCTGGCCAAGCGCTATGGGGTGCATCTATTACTCGATGAAGTGGCGACGGGGTTCGGGCGTACCGGCACCTTTTTCGCCTGCGAACAGGCGGGCGTTACCCCGGATTTCCTCTGCCTGTCCAAAGGCTTGACCGGCGGTCTGCTGCCGTTGGCGGCCACGCTGACTACCGAGGAGATTTACACGGCTTTCCTTGGCGCGGCGGGCAGCACGAAAACCTTCTATCACGGTCATACCTTCACCGCCAATCCGATCGGCTGCGCACTGGCGCTGGCCAGCCTGGGCTTGTTCGCGGAAGACCACCTGCTGGAACGCGTGGCGACCACCGCCCCCCTCCTGCGCGCCGGACTCGACCGCTTCGCCGCGCTGCCGCAGGTCGGCGACGTGCGCGGCATCGGCATGGTAGGCGCGTTGGAATTGGTGCAGGACAAAACTTCCCGCGTCCCGCTCCCCACCGCCGACCCGCTGCTGAGCCGCATCTGCCGCGAAGGCCAGCGCCATCACCTGTTGCTGCGTCCTATCGGCAACGTCATCTACCTTTTCCTTCCGCAAGCCACCACCCCGCCGGAACTGGCGGAGATACTGGAATTGCTGGAAGAGACGTTGACGCCATGCTGGTAGCATGAGCAGACGAGGTGGAAGATGGTGACTGTGCAGGCACTGTCGCGCGTGAGCATAAGGTGGTCTCAAACATGCTCGCGAGGACGCTCGCGCGCCAGAATACGGTGATCCTGAACATGCTCGCGGGGACGCTCGCGCGCCAGCAGACGGTGATTACGAAAATGGTCTGTTCACGGTTCGGCAACCACCGGCGGTTTGGGCTTCCCGCGATACATTTTCCGAATCCAGTCCCAGTTGATGATCACGTGAATCACCACCAGCGTCACCAGCAGCAAGCCGCCGCCGATGTGGATGATCCCATACACCTGGTCCGAAAAGCGATCGCGGTTCAGCCCGGTAACCATCTGCCACAAGAGCAGAAATCCCTGCACGGGTACGCTGATTTTCAGCCATTGATTTGCTCGCATATCTCTTCATACCCGGCGCTGGGTGATTATATGTGTGCTATCCGTACAGACTAATGGCTGTTTTTAAATCACAGATTTTGCAGATTACGCAGATTATCAGGACGTGATCACTTGCACTTGCACTTGCACTTACACAAAACTTGATGTGTAAGTGTAAGTGTAAGTGCAAGTGCAAGTGGTTTCGCTGACGGAGATCGTGTGCGCCAACAGAACGGTCACCTCCCTTATCATCCCAATCCGCGAAATGTGCGTTATTTGCGGTGAAATACCCCCGCCTATTTCTCCAGTAATAACGCTTTATTTCTCCAGCACGAATTGCACGACTTCATGCCGGCGAGGGTGTCTAACGACATAATCTATCCCGGAAAAGAAGGTTGTGATGCGATACCTGTCTCTCGCGCTTTTCATCCTGCTGGCCATGGTCAGCCTTGCTGCCCACGCGGCGGAAGCGCCGGTACCGGCTACGCCGCTGCTTGTTCTCACCAGCGATGGCAAGATGGACGCACAGTATGCAGCAGAGTTGGGAAAAGCCGGCTTTGCGGTGACGACAGTCAGCTTGTGCGCACGGTTGAACCTTGACTACCTCAAACAGTTTCCCGCGATTATTCTCACCGACATTCCGCATCCGGGAGAAGAATATACCGTGCCGGGTTGGCAATATCAGGATATCCCGGCCAATTTGTCGCTCATTCACGCCTATCTGGCTGCCGGGGGCGGAGTGCTCTTCGAGAGCGCCGCCACGGAGTTCGGCGAGTTCTTCGCCGACGGTTACAATGCTTTCCTCGGACGCTACGGCGTGACCTTTATCCCGCAGGGATTGCGCGACGACGCGGAAACGATCACCGTGACCGATAAGAAAAACACCTATGATTACGAACATGTCAACGGCGCCTATGCCCGCGGCCAGATCGTCGGCGACCATCCGATCGTGCAGGGACTGAAAGAGATTCTTTACCCTACCCACGTCTTCCGCTGGGACCTGGTTTATGGTACCACTCCCTTCACCACCACGAAGGACTGGACAATCCTGGCGGCCGGCAAGTCCACCTCGGGCGCGCATTTTGCGATCAGCAATAACGCGGTCGGCCCGCGGCAAGCGGATAACCGGACAATCCTAGCTATTCGTCCGGTCGGCAAAGGGCAGTTGATGATCAGCGCCATTCACAACTATTACACCCTCACGGAAGTCTACAATCAGAGCTATCATATCGGCGAAGCGGATACCGGCGCGTTGAAAGGCATCGCGCTGAACGGCTGGCCGAACGGACCGGCGAGCGAGTTGGGAAAACTGCTCACCAATGCCTATCGCTTCCTGGCGGCCAACAGCGTAAAAAACGGCCTGGGACGCGGCACGGTGGCGTTGCCGGAACAACCCAAACGGCTGGTAGCGCCGCGAGGGATGGACTGGCACACGGCAACGACTCCGCCCAGTTGGCAACACCGGGTCTTCCCGGTCTGGCATGGTGAATTCTGTTATTACGATGAGCTGAGCGACCCGTTGATGACCGGTGACATGCACTATTTCAAAGCGCTGGTCGGCGCGCGCACCGCCTATAGCAGCGGCAAGGGGACGGTGAAGGAATACCGCGATGCCGCGCAACGTGCCGGCTATTCCGCCATCTATTTTACCGAAACGCTGGAAGACATGACCGCGGAGAAATGGGCGCGGTTGGTGCAGGAGTGCGAGGCCCATTCCGATGCGACCTTCGCCTGCGTGCCGGGTTTCGATCTGGAAGATGCGCAGGGACAGCGTTATCTGGTACTCGGTGTCCGCCGCTTCCCCGATCCGACCACGTTGACCCCGGACGGGAAGAAACTGGAAAAAGTGACGATGCTGTCCCTGGGCTGGGCCGGCATTCTCACCAGCGTGCACCGCGCCGGCCAGGGCAAACTGTATCCGAAGATGTGGAAACACTTCCAGGGCGTCACCGTCTACACCTATGACGGCGCCGGCAAACTGGTCGATGACGCGCTGGCGACCTACCAGTGGCACACCCTCAGCGACGCCACCCCGTTCCCCATAGCGGCGCACGAGGTGACCGCGCCCGCGCAGGTGGCGAAGGCCGCGGCGACCGGCTTCCAGCAAGTATTGCCCGCCCCCACGCTCGCGCAGGCGGTCGATTACTTCCACTACGGGCTGGCGCACAACTTCGACGATCCGCCGCGTTACTTCATCTCCGAAGGACCGATCCTCACCGGCTGGAGCATATTGAACAAGGATATCGGCTACGCCGCTGACGCGCGCGATCATTACCGGCTGGGCATCGGCGTCACCGGGACGGCGTCCATCGCCGAGGTGACATTGTATGACGGCCTCGACGCGGTCAACCGCTGGCTGCCCAATGCGCCGTCCTTTTCGACCGCGTATGACGGCTTCCACAACGCACAGCACGAGTTCCTGCTGCTGGCGAAGGACGCGCAAGGTCGCCGCGCGCTCTCCCCGCCTATCCGCACCGTCTCCAACAACTGGCGGTTGCGCTGCGGCGACAAGCAGAACTGGCTGGGCACACTGGTGATTTACACCGGCACGCGCTCGCCGTTCGTCACCTACAGTATGCCGATCAAAGGCTCGCGGGAAGGGATCGGCGGTTGGCAATGGAATGTCGTCAGCAATACCAGCCAGATCCTCGATTTTCCTTTCTATTCCAACCACGTCCAGGTGGATGACGTCGATCTCACCACCAAATATCGCAATGCCAACTGGGAAGACGTGGGCGGCGACACCCGCTACACCCACGCGGTGCAGCCAAACGAGTTTGTGGAGGGGTACGAGCGTACCGTCTGCTTTAAGCCCCGTACCAATAAATATGCCACCGCGCGGGTGGAAGTACAACTCCGCACGAAGCAAGCGGTCGAGCCGGTAAGCAAAGGCGCGCTGTATCCCACGCTGCTCACGCCGCCGCCGGCCAACGACCTGCTCATCCTGCCCGGACAGGAACCGACCAAGCTTTCGGCGCAAAAAACCCCGCTCGATCTGCCCGTCGGCAGTTACGTCGCCGGCGTCGTCATCCTCTCGCCCGGCCTGCGTCTGGTCAACCGTGAGATCGGGTTCCCCGCGCCGGCCCCGGCAGCTGTCCTGCCCGCCGGCACCACCTTCACCGCCAGTTACCTCTTCCTGCGCGGCCTGCCCTTCGCGTGGCGAAATCTGGCGGAAGGCGGGCTGTATGCGAAAGGGTTCACCGGACAGGATGCCATGGCCGAACCGGCACTGGCGGCGATGGGCTTCCGCGGCGCCACGCCGTTCACCTTCACCCTGCAGCAAGGCACGCTGGACAAAGTGGCCTTCACCGCCGAGTTTACCGCCAAAGACGGCGGCATTGCCGGCAAGTGCGCCAATGCAACGGGACAGGCGCTGCCGGACAACCTGCCGTGCGTCATCCATGGACTCAACCCGCGCGTCGCCGCCGCCGTCTGGCGCGCCGATGCGCCGCAACTGGATTATTTCGCCTGCTTCCCCGCCACCCCGACGGTGCAATATACCGGCCAGCCCGACGGTTCCTGGAAATCCGCCCCGGCGACGCGGGATGTCTTCGGCATGAAAGCGGACACCGGCATGGTGTCGTTCAACGCGGACAAAACCGTGGACTTCTACGCCGGCAACGTCGCCACCTGCGACCCGGCGCTCAACGTCTCGGTGGTGATCTGGAACCAGCAGGAAGCCTGGTTCCGCGTGAACAACCCCACCGACCACGACATTACCACCACCTTTGCCACCGCCCCGGCGATCAAGGGTTTCAAGCCGGTGAAAAAGCAATTGACGGTGAAAGCGGGAACTTCGGTGGAGGTGAAAGAATAGTATGGGGATGTTTGTGTAACCGCAGATTACGCAGATTACACAGATTCAGGTAGATATAAGGACATGACCACTTACACTTGCACTTACACATCAAGTTTTAGTGCAAGTGTAAGTGTAAGTGCAAGTGCAAGTGGTCACGCTGAGGGAGATCGTGTGCGCCAACAGAACGGTCACCGCTCTTATCAACCATAATCTGCGTAATCTGCGGTTCCAAAAACTATCCGCCATTTCAAGGAGGCATCCGATGTATACTCCTGCGGCGCGACGTTGCGCTTTTCGAACGGTGGCATTCTGTCTGCTGATCATTTTCGCTTGCCTGGCCGTGCCGGCGGCGGAGGTGGTGGACATCACCCCGGACCATTTCTCGCTGGGCAAAGGCGCCATTATCGTGCCGACGGCAAAGGAAGGCAGCGTGGCGCGGATGAATACCATCCAGAACAGCGGCACGCCAGTGAATGGGTCACGGAACCAGAACGCCGGCATGCTGGTGAGCGCTTCGCGGAACCTGGAACCCGGGCGCTACCGCGCAACCTTCCTGCTGGCAGCATCCGCGTTTTCCAACCTGAAGCATTCAAACTCCGCGGACGTGCCCTTGATCATCCTGACCGCCTCCGGCGACGGCGTCGAGCAAGCGTTGAACCTGGACGGCACGCGCTTACCGGCGGCGCCGCCGTTAAACAGCAACAACAAAGACGCGGCGAACACCCCGGAAGATCCGGAAAAAGGCACCGTCGCGGATGTCGATGACGCCTGGACCCCAAATCTGACGGCGATTCCGCTGGATTTCGCCGTGCCGCGCGCGGCGCGGGTGACGTTGAGCGTCAGCCTGCAGGGACGTTTCGGCGAGTATGCCTGCGCCGGTCCGCTACGGCTAGAGCGGACGGACCCCGGCGTGCTGGTCACCCGCGTCTTCCCGAATAAGCTGATGTATGAACCCGGCGAGCAAGGCACGCTCGACGTTGCGTTACTCAACTATTCCGCCGCCGTGCGGGAGGTGACGCTCACAACCTTGCTGGTGCAGGAACTGGCGCTGGAGATTCCCGTGCCGGCGGTGACCGTCAGCGTGGCGGCGGGGGCGACGAAGACGGCGCAGATCCCCTTCACCGCGCCGAAAAAGGAATTCGGCTGCGAAGCGCGCGTGACGGTGGTTGCCGGTGGCAAAGCGCTGGATAGCGCCGGCGATGTCTTCAACGTTTCCAGCAACTTCGAGCAGGTGAGCATCGGCGGCTTTTCCAGCAATGTCAGCGGAATGACCGGCACCACGTCGCTGCAATCCGCCGCCGGCGCGGCGGATTATCTGCGCAAGCAATACTGCAATAAGCTGGAAAAGATCTTCTGGCCCCCGGATGACTGGGGGAATATGGCCCCGGCAGTGGAGGAATGGATCAGCGGGCAGACGGCGCGCGACGATAAGAAGACGGTGATCCAGGCGTTCATCAAGGCGGCGCACGCGCAAGGGATCAAAGTAACCACTTATGGCAAACACGTGGCGGGCGGCACCGCCGGGTGGGAATTGTATCGCGCGCGGCCCGAGTGGTTCTACACCAATGGCAGCGGCGTGCCGCAGGGGCTATACTTCAGCAGCGACATGCGCACCTGGGACGACATTGCCTACCACAACGAGCACCACAAAGAGTATTGGACCACCTATTGGATGGGCACCGAGCCGGATTTGCGCCGGGTGGATACGCTGGACTGGGGCATTGACAACGTTATCGCCTCAATTGCCATGTTCGGCTGGGACGGCATCCGCTTCGATGGCCACTGGACCTCCGGCAACGATGAACTCTCCGCGTGGAATGCCCGCCGCATGAAGGAGCGCATCTGGGCGAAATATCCCAACTTCCGCTTCGGCTTCAACTATAGCTTCACCCCCGGCTTCCAGGCCAGCGTCTCCGGGACGGGTTGGATGCCGGGATTGCAGCACGAGTTGGAAGAGAATGTGACCGGCGGGATGTATATGAGTGAAGCCATTCGCGGCTTCGGCTACTCCTACACCGGCAAATCGTATTCCTCCTGGCGCGAGATGGCGACGCGGGAAGTCGCCGCCGGCGACATCCTGCACAAACTGGGCGGCAATTACGAATGGTGCTGGTTCCCCGACGACCCAGGGCCCGCGCGGGATATCCATTACAAATTCGCCATCGGCACCATCGCCGGCGCGCATCCCGCCTACGACATGGGCAAGCTGGAGTGGGGACGTTTTCTCACCCGCTGGTCGGGCATCGTCTATGATCCCGCCATGCGGTCGATCGATCCGAAAGATCAGTTGGAAGTGACGTCCACCTCGCCGTTATGGTGGAAGGAATTCGTCAAGGAGCGGATTCCCGATCCCGCCACCCGGCAAGTGATCGTGCACCTGCTGAATCCGCCGGTGAATGAGCGCATTGGCGATAAGAGCCCCTGCCCGGCACCGCTGAAGCATGTCCAACTGAAGATTGCCGTGCCCGCGGGGCAACGGCTGGCGCACGTGACGGTGTTGGACCCCGATGGCTTCCCGGAAGCGCAGCCGTTGGCAGCGCAAGTGGCCGGGGGATGGGCGACCATCACGGTGCCGGCGGTCAATCTCTGGTCGATTGTGGTCTGCGAGTTTGCCGGGCAATTCACCCCGCTGCCGCCGCGACCGCGCTTCATCCGCGAGCCCGATCCCGCCCAGGTCGAGATCGGACGGAAATTGGTCAGCGTGCCGCAGGCCATCGATCCCTTGCGTCCGGATTTCGAGCATGTCGGCAACAAGGCGATCTATGCGCTCGCGCGCAATGCCGATGGCACGGTGATCGTCACCGACCCCGCCGCGAAAAGCGTCGACAACACCGTCTCGCGCAGCGATGACACCACTCGCGGCAAAGCCAACCGGCATCGAGTCACCGATGTGCTGCTCAGCACGCCCGGCCACTACCGCGCCACTTTCCGGGTGAAACTAGAGAACGTCACCCCGCAAACCCTCAAAGATAACGGCTGGTGCCAGGTAAAATTCGAGGGGTATGGCGGCGGGTCGAAATTATTCACGAACACGCTGGCGCCAAAAGACTTTACCACCGCCGGCGCGTATCGGGAGATTCCCGGCGAGTTCGACTATGACTGGCAAGGCCCGCTGACCTTGCAGGCCACCTTCACCTGCCCGAACGGCGGCAACGCGGCCAACTTCGACACCGTGACGCTGGAATGCCTGGAACGCTATACCGATGCCCAACTGGCGGCCAAAGCGCCCAAGGTCAGCGCGCCGGCGGATTTCACCATCGGCGGACCGCCGGGACTGGATATCCTCTGGGTGCGCGGGGTTTTTGACGGGCTGTATCACATCGATGACGCGCTCAAAGCCTTCCCCGATGCCAAAGTGACCAATGTGGAAACCTGGCACGGCGGGGTGAATCCCAAGCGCTGCCCGTTCAACTGGGACACCTTCCGCAAATACGACCTGGTCATCTTCTCCAATGTGCTGGCGCCGTCGGATTACGCCATGCGCCTCGCCTTGCGCGATTTCGTCAATAAAGGCGGCGGATTGATCATCCTCGGCGGCCCGTTCTCGCTGGGACAGGGCGGCTATTGCGGCACGCCGCAGGAAACACAGATGCCGGTGACCCTGCGCAACGGCAAGGATTTGGAAGCCTACCCCACCCCGCCCACGCTGGCGCCGGCCACCGGCGCCACCTTGCTCGCCGGCGTGACGCCGGAGCAGTGGAAAGCCGCGCCGAAAATCTACTGGCGACACCGGGTTACCGTCAAACCGACCGGCCACGCGCAACTCCTTGCCGGGGAGGAACCGGTATTGCTCACCAGCACCAGCGGCGCGGGCCGCGTTGCCGTCTTCACCGGCACCCCGCTGGGTGGCCCGGGCCTGGACAACGACCGCCGCACGGTGAAAATCCTCACCCCCTACGACGGCCAAACGCCGTGGTGGAACTGGAATGGCTGGACGACCGTGATGACCAACGTCCTCCGCTGGACCGGCGGCCCCGCCGTCACCCAAAAGCATCCCGCCAATAGCGACGAACCGGCCCCGACGACGGCGTTGCCGGAGGCACCGGCGGAGTAGATTGCACCGCGAAGGACGGTTTTTGTCTGAACTGTGATTTGTGTGATTAACTGATTTTGTGATTATTCTGCGGTCGGTATGCTATTTGAGAAAGCCCCTGCTTCTCAAAATCATATAATCAGTTAATCAGACAAATCACCGTTCAGACAAAAAACCAATAAAATCCCCTCTGCGTCCTCCGCGTCCTCAGCGGTGAAATAAAAACAAGGAGCACCCCATGACCCTCAAGAAAACCAACCTCGTCATCGCCCGCGCCGATGAGGAGCACCCGCGCAACTCCGAGGCCGGGATGGTCGATCTGCGGGACGGCGCCATCCTGCTCGGGTATCAGGAATATCTGCCCGGGGCGGCGGGGGGCGAGGACAACGGGTTGAACCAACTCGTCACGCTCGTTTCGCGCGATGGCGGGCTCAGTTGGGGGGACAAGCGCGTGCGGGTAACCAACAACCCCGGCGACGTGAACGTCTATAACACCAACTTCCTCCGCCTCCCCAACGACGAGATCCTCTTCGCCTTCATGCGCTATAACGTGCTGGCCGCCGGGCTGCCGCCGGTGACGAGCATGTATTGCTGCCGCTCGCGCGACGAGGGGGAGACCTTCAGCGCGCCGGCCCCGATCTGGGAGCGGCAACCGCTGGGGTGCGCCAGCGGCGTGCTCAAGCGACTGCGCAACGGGCGGATCATCCTGCCCATCGGACGGCAAACCGGGGCGGTCTGGTCGGCAACCGATCACGATGTGCTGGGGGCAATGCTCAGCGATGACCTGGGCGCGAGCTGGCAGGTCAGCCGCAACTGGATCGATCTGCCGCTGCGCGGGGCGATGGAGGCGCATGTCGAGGAGCTGCGCGATGGCCGGATTTTGATGGTGATGCGCACGCAGTTGGGCGCCGTCTTCCAGTCGCACTCCGCCGACGGCGGCGAAAGCTGGAGCAAGCCGCAAACCACCGGCCTGCGCCAGCCGGAAACCTGCCCCGAACTCATCCGCCTCTCCACCGGCGACCTGATGATCGTCTGGTGCGACGCCGAATACGACCCCGCCTTCGGCAGTCACTACGGCAAACGCTCCCCCCTCACCGCCGCCATCTCCCGCGACGAAGGCGCCAGTTGGCAACACTTCCACAACCTCGCCGAGAATCCCCGCATCGGCAACTTCAATCCCGTCGCCCACTGCACCCCCGCGGGCCGCGTCATCGTCACCTACACCGAAACCCCCTACAACGACCGCTGGCAAATGACCCACGACCACAACGACTTCTGCGCCGCGGTGTTCGATGTGGAGTGGTTGTATGGCCCTGCCACGCCCTGAAGTACGTGGCTAACTGGGGCAAGCACGCTGAAGCGCGCTCATTAAACTATTGGACAGCCAACGTTGGCTTGCGGGTGGTTATCGTTCGGTGGGTAGTCCGCGCCCGCCGTGGCGCGTGGTTGATCGTAGCCACCCTTGGTGGATAAATAACAACCACGCGCCACGGCGGGCGCGGACTACCTACCGAACGATAACATCATGTCAATCAGTGTTTCGTCCAATCACCACCAGCTTGACGAGCGAAAGCCCGCCCCGGTTCATTTTTTCAAAAAACCGGTGCGAGCATTTTTTGTCCAATATGTGTCTATAAAAGAGCCCTGCCCCATCCGCGATGAGGTCGTAGTCCTCGCCCATGGTACCTGACCAGCGCGGCCAGGTTGAGGGAGGCCCTCGCTGCCGAAGCAGCGAGCCCGCTGTCACCAGCGGTGATCCACTCGGTAAGCAGTAAACTGCTGGTAGGAGTGGCAAATATGTCCGTGCCAGGTAGTCCGGTGAAGGGCTACCGCACGCATATTATGACCCGACGTAACTATAGGGTTAGCCGGGGCGCGTCTTTGGCCTCCCGAATATAAAAGCCCTCCATGGCCGTTTCCGGGGGCGAGGAGCTACGAGCCTGCCCGCGACCACTACAGCGCTATGCATCATCGCGGCATTCCCGTCCATACCTCATCGCTGATGGGGCAGTACTGTGTTGACCGCTATCGCCTCGTGGGTACCACACCAGGCAACTTTGCTCAACAATTTCATTGTACCCATTCCTGAGTATACATAAACCTAAATATGCCATACTAGAAAACATTTTTGTATATTTATTGGCATTACTGCTAAACAGCGCCGACCATAACCTCCACCGCATACCGAGCATCTCTGCAAATGCGCTGTAATTATACTCCTTTCCAATAACTATGTCAAACTCAAATTTGGAGTGCTGTGCCGCAGCACCGCTTTTGCATGCCCCCACGTCAACGCATATTGGGCTCGTAGTAGCGCCGCAGCCGCAGCAAGGCGCGTCCAGCAGCCACTCACCCAATAGTAAACCTGACCGGTAAATATGGAGTGCGGTGCCGCAGCATCGCTTTTGCACCCGTATGAATTGATCACCACCCCCTCATCGAGAACGCCGCGGTGATACCAAAGCGGGGCTGCGGCCCCGCACTCCCCAAAGACGAAGGCGGTCGGAGTAAAGTTGGTTTCTGATGAGGATGTAGTGAAAGGCGCTTACACCTTCCAAACAGTGACCGACATCTGACACCTGACACCTATTGCGGCGGTGGGCCGCAGGATTCGCGCTCGACGATTTGGCAGGGGATGCTGACGGTTTCCAGCGGGTGTGCGTGATCCTCGAGATGCTCGAGGATCAGTCGTACGGCGGCCTGGCCGCGCTCGGCGGCGAATTGTTCCACGCTGGTCACGGTGGGCACGGTATATTCGGCCAGCATCATATTCCCCGCTCCGATAATGCTGACATCGTGCGGCACCCGCAGTTGGCACAATGCCGCCTGCTGCACCAGCCGGCAGGCCACCAGATCGTCCCACCCGATAATCGCCGTCGGCGGATTGGCATTGGTCATCAGTTGCCGCAGCACGTGCCGCGCATATGCCGGTTCCACCGCGCGGGGTGGGCTATCGACGAAAAGATGCGTCGGCAATCCGCGCTGCTGCAGCGCGTTATAGACCGCCAACCCGCGCCCGAACACGCGGTGATGCGCCATCTGCCCGACAAAGGCCATCACGCGATGCCCCAGCGACACCAGGTAATCCACCACCAGGCTGGCCAGTTGATCTTCATCGCTATGCACGTGGTTGAGCGGGGTGGTGACTTTATAGAGGTCAATGCCTACGGTGATCACGCCGTAACTGCCGGCCTCCAGCAGCGAGGCACGAGGAATCTCATCGTTGAAAGCCGGTCGGACGACAATGCCATCCACCCGCTGCTCGACCAACTGGCTGAAGCGCGCGCTGAGCTGGGCCGCCGAGGTATGTCCTTCCGCCACGATCACCTGCTGGTCATGTTGATAGGCCTCTTTGAGCGCGCCGGACAGCATCTCCACGTAGGAACTGTTATACAGGTCCGGCACGACAAAACCGATGGTACGGCTTTTCCCGGACAACAAACCCTGAGTCAGCCGGTTGGGGTTATAGTGGAACTCTTCGGCCAGCGCGAGAATCCGCCGCCGCGTTTCCGGCCTGACGCACGGATCGTCCCGCATCGCCCGTGAGACGGTCGCGATAGAGACGCCGGCCAACGCCGCAAGTTTACGTACGGAAAGCATCGTTTCTCCCTGCTTATCTCTGTTTACTATACCGGAAAAGAGGTTGAATGATCAATTTAGCTACCGAAGTGCCGCCATTGACCCTTACCGGCAGATGACCAGCGGGGATTTGTGGGAGGTGGTTTGGTGTGCCCGGGAGGGCGAGACTCCGTTCGCGCCCACTCCGGTTATCTGGGGCTCGAACGGAGTCTCGCCCTCCTGAGCCAGCCCTACCGTCTACTCCCACCGGCGGTCCCAACGAGGAGGAATGGCGATGATGAAACCTGTTACTCTGAAATATGTAACACGTTTCATGGTTGTGATAGCAATTTACCCATTGTCAAATCGGACAGGTGCAGGTAAGATAATATAACATTTCGTTCTCTTGTTTGAACGAGCCGATTACCCGGAGCATTATTATACGAGAAAGGAGACAGACGATTATGCTATGTTGTTCATGGACGGCATCGGTATGCCGTCGCAACGTCGCCCGCGCGGGCTTCACGTTGATCGAGTTACTCGTCGTCATCGCCATCATCGCGATCCTGGCGGCTATATTATTTCCGGTATTCGCCAAAGCGCGCGAGAAGTCATTCCAAACAGCCTGTTCGAACAATCAACGACAGATCGTAATGGCCATTTCCATCTACGCCCAGGACAATGAGGAGACTTTGCCGCCGGTCAATACCATCTGGAACGCCATCAATATGCCACCTGCCGCACTGATCTGCCCGACGGTGGGGAAGGCCTATCAGAATGGCTATGTCTACAACAGCAACGTGGGCAGCCAGGCGATCGGCAACTTTTCCGATCCGACGTCGTGGTAACCGCTGATGGCCAGCATGCGGTCAGCGGCCAAGATGGCACGTTTCCCAATATTGCCTATGGCAGTGTGGATTACCTGATGCGCCATACCAATCGGCTGGTCTCGTCGTTTCTAGATGGACATGTGGCGCTGGGACCTTTGACCGGAATTGCCTCCGCGAATGCGATGTACCTTTCCACTTCTGGAGTCACCACCGGTGGTATCGTCACCGATACCGGCGGCAGTGGTACGAAATCCTCCGGGATATGCGTCTCCTATTGGACCATGTCGGGCGGGACGATGCAATTGACGAACAACGGGTGGGCGGGCGGCAATAACGCCTATTACGATCCCACCGGTTTCGGCACGCAACCTGGCATTGCCTGGAAAGGCACGTCGGGGCAGGCCAATGTCGGAGCCTGCATGTCGGTATTTGGCGGTTCATCATTCCAAATTACCCAGAGTTTCACCTTTGGAGGGGTTTTCTCCACGACGTTTGCAGGCAATGCGGCATATTTGATGAGCTACAATGGAGTGAATGGGGGCAACAGAGTGACGATGAACATACATGCGGGCAAGATAGAAACGAATCTCTACACCAATACAACGCCGCCAGTTCAATTGACGTCACCGACATCTGTTTATGCCGATGGTAACCCACACCTGGTCATCGTAACCTGTGATATGTCCGGGTATCCTGGTCTGAATATGTATGTCGATGGCAGCTTGATTGCTTCTCCAAGTGGTGCTGCGCAGGCTATTCCCATCGGCTCCGTAAACAATCAAGGATTCTGTATCGGTGCCGACACCGGCGGCAACAGGTTCAATGGCGAGGTTGGCGCGGCGTTCTGGTATAACAGCGTGATATCGACCGAAATTCGCAACGAGTTGACCAAACAAATGCGTACGACGTTCAACTTTTGATCGAACGCATTTCTGGTGCTGTGCACTCTTAGCTGGAAAGGAGCAATATTATGCCTGGTCATTTTTTATTGACGTTAGCAGCTCGCCGTGTATCATCCCGTAAAGGATTTACATTAATTGAGTTACTCGTCGTCATTGCCATCATAGCTATACTGGCGGCGATTCTATTTCCGGTGTTCGCCCAGGCGCGGGAGAAGGCCCATCAGTCGAGTTGTTCGAATAATCAGCGGCAGATCGTGATGGGGATCAACATCTACGCCCAGGACAATGATTCGACACTGCCGCTGGCCAGTACCGTCTGGACTGCGATCAATATGCCCACCGGCGCGCTAGTCTGCCAAACGGCACCCAAGACCTACAAAAACTGCTATGTCTATAATAACGGCGTCAGCGGGGTGATTATCACCAGTTTTTCCGACCCCACCTCGATGATGATCACCGCCGATGGGCAACATACCACCAATACCCCGGCCAATTCTTTTCCGAATGTCGCCTATACCAGTCTCGATTATCAGTTGCGTCATGGCGGTCAATTGGTCGCGTCGTTTTTAGATGGGCACGTGGCGCTGACCCAGTTATCCGGTTCAACGGTCCCCGCGGCGATGTTCCTCTCCACCTCCGGGGTAACCCTCGGCGGCAACGCCACTGATACCGGCGGCACCGGTACGCAAGCGAGCGGGATTAAAGTTACGAGTTGGGCCATGTCGGGTGGTACGATGGTGCTGGGCTATAACTGGGCCGGCGGCAATAACGTTTATCTCGATCCCACCGGATTTCCCAGCCAGCCCGGCCTTGCTTGGAAAGGTACGTCAGGGCAAGCAAATGTCGGCGTCGGTTTAGGGGTGTCCGGCGCATCGTCATTTCTGCCCACCACCAGCTTCACCTTTGGTGGAGTTTTTCTGGTGCCGTCGGGATTCTCGGCTAACGGCGGCAACTTGGCCTTCCTGATGCAGTACAACAACAGTGGGTCGAATCGCATTACTATGAATCTCGTCAGCGGGCAGATTCAGACCAATTTAGGCGTGAACTCACCGGCGGCGACCTATTTCGACGGTAAGCCGCACCTGGTGATCGTGACCAATGACCCGACTGCGGGCGTATACATGTATGTCGATGGCTCCCAAGTGGCCAATGGTGGCGTACAGAATATCAGCATTTATGGATTGACCACGCAGGGATTCTATGTCGGTACCGATACACAGGGCCACCGCTTCAACGGCGAAATCGGCACGGCGTTCTGGTACAACTGCGTATTGACATCGGATGCTCGCAAACTGCTAACCACACAAATGCGCTCGACCTTCGGCTTCTAGCCAGGTGACGTTTCGGAATCGGTATATGACAGACGCGCGCCGTCTTCCGGTGGTGATCGGTAGGCGGCGCGCGGTGCTTACAGGCTCTACATAGTAAGCACCGCACCATTTGGAAGCCGACATCCGTCGTGGTGTCTGGGAGGAAACGCATGGGTAACATCCGATCTTTTTCCGTCTGTATACTGCTGTGCGGTCTGCTGGCGCTTCCGCTGTTTGCGGCGGAACGCGTGACGCACCTGACCGAACTCGCTTTTCCCGCCAAAGGGGAGCGCGTCACGGTGAACGGGCAAGTCAGCGTGCGCGTGAATACGAACGCGGCGAAAGGCACCGCGCTGACCGGCTCGGTGCGGCTGGCGGCGGGACGCTACCTGCTGCGCCTGCCGCTGGCGGCGTCGCCGTTTGGCCGCAAGCCGGCGGAGGTCGATTGCGCGCTGAGTATTCCCGGCAACCAACCGCGTATCCGCAAATTATACGGCAGCGATTTCCCGAGTGACGGCACCCCGCTGCCCATCGAGTGGGAGTTCACGCTGTGCGCGGAGACGAATGTGCAGTTGTCGGTGGAGTGGACCGGCAACACCATGCTTCCCGCGCCGAAAATGCCCGCGGCGACCGCCGAAGTGCCGGCCGATCCGCTGAACAAAACGGTGGCCGATGCGCCGTCACAGCCGCCGATTCAGTGGGAACTCGCCAGCCTGTCCTGCGCGGTCATCACCGCCACCCGGCTGGATGGCGGGCTGGCGCTTACCAACGTGCAGGCGAGCAAAGTGCTCTATCGGCGTGGCGAACCGGGCATGGTGGCCGCCGTCGTGCACAACTTCACCGACACCGAGCAGACCGCGAACCTGACGCTGACGCTGGTGCAGGATTTGCGCCACCGCGACCCCCAGCCTCTCGTCGCGGTCACCGTGCCGGCCGGCGCGGATAAGACGGTGTCGCTGCCCTTCACCTGCGGGCAACGGCAATTCGGCTGCGCGGCGCAGGTGGACCTGACGCAAGGCGCGGCCACGCAGGATACCCGCGACGACTTTTTCAATGTCAATGACAACGTCTGGGAAGTGGGCATCGGCGCCGCCGGTTCGAGCATCGGCGGCATGTCCGGCTTCGCCAACGACGGCAGTCTGGCGTACGATGTGCGCACCTTCCGCGAGAACTATTACAACTGGTGGGAGAAGATGTTCTGGCCGCCGGACGATTGGGGCGACATGGTGCCCACGCAAGCGGAGTGGGTGAGCGGGCAGAGCGCGCGCTATGAGAATGCGAAGCATATCAAGGACTTCATCGCCATGGTGAAACCGCAGGGGATCAAGTCGATCTCCTACGCGAAGAACTGCGCCGGTGGCCCGGAGGGCTGGGAACTCGCGCGGAAACACCCCGACTGGTATTACACCGATGACAGCGGGCATATCAACGGGTCGTTCAACACCTGGGACCTGGCGAACTGGCATGATTTCAAGCTGCATACCGATCGTGAAGGCCGAAAAAAATACTCCTCCGACTGGTGGGGATTGATGCCCGACCTGCGCCAACCGACCGTGCTGGATTGGGGCATCAACCAGATTTTGGAATCGACCAAGCAATACGGTTGGGATGGCGTGCGCTTCGACGGGCATTTCACCGCCGGCAACGACGAACTGTCCACTGCCAATCAACGACGGTTGAAGGACGTGCTGTGGGCGTATGATCCGAACTTCCGCTTCGGCTTCAACATGAGCTGGAGCTACGGCTACCAGACGTCGTTCAGCGCCGAAGGCATGCTCTCCGGCTACGATCATGAACTGCGCGAACTGATGGCCGGCGGCGGGCTCTATATGCAGGAGGCGATCAATCACTGGGCCTACGCTTCCGGAGGCAACCAGGTCTATACCTCCTGGCGCGATTACGCGACGAAAGAGGTGGTGGCCACCAACGGCGTGCGGAAACTGGGCGGCAGCTACCATTTCATCTACGCCATCAGTTCGCTGAACCCGGTGTCGCGGTTGTATAAATTTGCGCTGGGCACCGCGGCGGGCATTCACCCGGTCTACGGCGACAGCCAACATGCCCCCGGCTGCGAGAACTGGGGACGCTTCCTCACCCGCTGGTCGGCCTTCGTGTGGGACACCCACCTGCGACCGGTCGCGGCGCCAGGCGCAGTGGAGGTGCAGGCCGCGAAGCCGCTCTGGTGGCAGGAGTGGGTGAAGGAGCGGGTGGCGGATGCGACCACCCGGCAGGTGATCGTCCACCTGATCGATCCGCCGGCGAATGATGTGATTTCCACTAAAGAAGACGCGCTGCCGCCCGCGCCGGTCACCGGCATCACCGTGCGGGTGAAAGTGCCGGCCGGGCAGACCTTCACCCAGGCGATGCTGCTGAACCCGCAAACCGGCGTCGAGGCACAACCGCTCACGGCCCACCTGCGTAATGGCTGGGCGGAGATTACCGTGCCGCGCGTCGATTGCTGGTCGCTGGTGGTGGCGGAATTTTCCGGCCACTTCACGCTGCCGACGGACATGCCGCGCTATAGCGAGCCGCCCGACCCAGGCAAAGTGGAAGCAGGCCGGCACGGCGTGAGCAAGCCGCCCACCGACGACCCGGCGAAGGTCGATGAAGTGCCGGGGGTGAAGTCCTTTACCGAATGGTCGTATGTGACGGATTCCGGCTACAGCAGCGTGCCGGCGCGTGCGGTGGCCGATCACGATGCCACCAGTGGCTGCGCGCAGGTACGCGACGCCGGAGAAACCTCCGTCTACATCGGGCGTTCCTGGCTGGGGCCGTTTGCCCCCGGGAAATACCTCGCCAAACTGCACGTCAAGCTGGAAGACAAAGCCGTGCCGCCGCACAAGCAGGCGATGCGCTTCACGCTATACGAATATCCGGAGACCATCTACAAGCCGCGCAACTTTCAGTTCGGCACCGCGGAATATCGCCTACCGCCGGAGCAAACACTGGTGGTGGACGGCAAATATCACGACTACACTTTCGCCTTCGAAGTGCCCATCGGCATGGTCATCTCCATTATCGGCGGCGCCTACGTGCAGGAGAAGGATGACAGCCGCCTGCTGATCGACCGTATTGTCGTGAAGCAAACCGAGGCGTATACCGACGAGAAGCTGTCGCAGATGCAGCCGCTGGAACCGCCGGCGGGGTTGCAGCCGGGCACGGCCGGCGGCATATTGGTGGCGAAAGGCTGGACGTGGGACGCCTACCGGCTCGATAACATCCTGCCGGCGTTGACCGCGCCCGATCACGTCGTCTCGCTCTGGTCGAATACCGGCGACATCATCGGCTTCCCGCAGAAACACCAGGAGCTCTACCCCTACGGCGCGGTGGTGCTGGCGGACGTCGGCGCCTTCGCGATGAACTACGCCGGGCGCAAGGTGCTGCGCGATTTTGTCCATGACGGCGGCGGGCTGGTCATCCTCGGCGGCCCGTATACGCTGGGGCAGGGGAATTTCAAGGATACCTTCCTGGACGATCTGCTACCGGTACAGATCACCGGCGGGAAAGAGGTGGCCCGCGCGGAAAAACCGCTGCTGCTCGATCGAGGCAACAGCCCGTTGCTGCAGGGGATCGATCCCGCCGCCTGGCAACAGCACCCCGCCGTCTATTGGAAACACCAGGTGAAAGCCAAACCGGGCGCCGTCGTGCAACTCACCGCCGGCGGCCAACCACTGCTGATCACCGGCAGCTACGGCAAAGGCCGCGTCGCCATCTTCACCGGCGCCGCACTCGGCACGGCGCACGACAACACCATCCCCTGCTGGGAATGGTCCGGCTGGACAAAGCTGCTCAGCAACACCGTGCGCTGGGCAGGAGTGCACCTCAATCCGTAGCGGTAGGTAATTTTTCACCGCAGAGGACGCCGAGGGCGCAGAGGATAATTTCCGCTGCGCCCTCGGCGTCCGCGGGAGTGAAAAATCACCAGTAATCCTCGACGTCTTCCCAAAGGCTATGGACCGCCGGCATCCCTGCCGGCGCCCCGTAGCGAATCGCCTTCTCCCCGCCGGCAGAAATACCCAATACCTGTCAAATAGGCTTGGTTCGCCGGCGTCAGTTCCGCCGGTTTCTGATCGATAAGCCGGATGTATCCGGCGCATTCCGGTAGCCCGGCCATGCATGGCCGGGGGAGCAAGCGTATTTAGTAAGGGTCTACGCAAAGTCTACGGCGTGGCCCCCATCCCCCAACCCTTCCCCCGCTGCGGCAGGGGAAGGGAGCAGGTTAACGGGTTTGGTACTCCCTTCCCCTGCCGCAGCGGGGGAAGGGTTGGGGGATGGGGGCCACGCGCCTTCCTGAACCGTTGCGTAGACCCTTACCTGGTAACGACTTTGCGTGAAATGCGTAGCATGGTATTATTTGACGTAAAGACGAAGGCAATCCTATGAAAGGTCAGTCGGTGAAGCCTATCTCGCACTCTCCGCATCTGCGCTGGTTCGCGGTCATCCTCGCGCTCATGTGCGGTTATCTGCTCTGCAATCAGTTATACGAAGCCCGACTGCCGGCATCAGGCTGGCTGGACCGCATGGTAGAGGCGATTCAGGACGCGCGCTACCCCGATGCCGAACGCTGTTTTCAGCGCGCTCGCCAGTTGGCGCCGCGGGCGGAGATTGTCGATATCGCCTTCCATGTCCTCTACTGGCACCTCAGCCATGACAACCCGATGGCGGCCACGCGATTCTATTACCTGGGTGGTCTGGACGTCCTGTTGGGCTGGACGCCGGCGAAGGAACGCGCTTGGCGCGCGCAGAATGAAATACGCGCCGCCGATTGGCTGCAGCAAGCAGCCTGGCCGCCACGCAGCTATCGCACATTGGGGGTGGCGGCCACGCTGTTCGATCAGTATGGGCGCGTGCACCCGCGTGAAGTGGAAGCGCTGTTGACCGCGTTGCTGGCCTTCCGCCGGGGGCGGTATCAGCCCCTGTATGATTGCTGCAGTCAATCGGAACAACGGCAACCGGCGCTCTTTCAGTCCTTCCGCACCGCCGCTCCCTTCCTCCTCCACGACTACGCCGTCGCCGCCGGCAACTGCGGGCACCCCGCCGATGCCCATCGCCTGCAGGCGCTCTACCGCGCGCAGCCGCCCTTCTGGTACAACACCTACGACGATTATCAGCCGCGCTCGATTCGGCAGGCCGATCCGGCGCAGGAAGCGAGCGCGTGGGCTGCTGGGGTGTCCACTTGAGCCGGTGTAGCGGAAAGTGCGAAATTCCCCCATTAATTTAAGCTGTTATTCGCATAACGCATCACTTCTTCCCGTCGATCAGCGTCACCATAGTAAGGTCGGCGGGAAGGGAGAGGCGATATTCTGTTGGGGTGGGTTTTTCCAGCGTCACTTGCGTTTGCCGCGGGTCCACTTTCCAGCCGTCGGGCGCTTGCACGGTGAGTTTGGTCGCGTGATGGCTGGTAGGCAGATTCACGGTGAGCACGGTGGGATTGACGCGCAGATCGGCGGACTGCTCGGTGGTCAATCCATACGCGCGATAGCGCACAGATCCCGCGGCGCCGAGGGCCAACACGAGACCGGTGGGACGATCCTGCACGGTGGCGACGGTGCCGGAAAACGCGGCGTCTCCCGCGGACGCCTGGCGCACTTCCTTGCTGAGGAAGTTGTAATCCGTCCCAAATGCGCCGGACACTTTAATCACCGTGCCGTCGCCCAGCGTAGTGAAGGTCGGCGCGGCGGCGGTGTGATCGCGGGGAAACAAGGCGACAAAGTAACAGCCATCGCCGGGCAATTGCAGGTGCAGCAGGTCCTGCTCGCACTTAAAGGCGCGCACCACCCCGCTTTGCTCGGAATGCGCACTGTAGCGCAACGTGTAACGCGGCGTCGTGGTCGGGCTGGCGAGGTAATATTCCAGATCGAGGCCAAACTGGCCGGCGGCAGTGAAGCGATTGCCTTCCAGGCGCGTGGGCTTCAACGACGGCAGCGCCGACGGTTGCTCGGTTTCTTCCGCCGGCGGGGCGACCGCACCCGGCGCCGACAGTCCGCGCGACAGCGTCCAGAACTGCCACTGTGTCGGTTGACCGCCGGTTACCGTATCGCGCAACACCAGATAATTCGTGCCGCCAGCCGTCTCGTCGCGTACATACAGCGCCTGCCGATCCCAGATGACCGGGGGTTGGTCGGCGGGTGGCAGCATGCCGACTTTGGCCACGACGGGGAAGCTGGGTACCGATTTGGGTGGTGAGGCAAAAGCGGTCCACGGTTGCTTCCACTGGTATTCCTCATTGAAATAATCGAATTGCGACGAAGTGACAAAGGCATTCATCGTTTCATTATTGCTGTAACCGGCTGGTACGCTGTCGCCGGGTTTCCAATTCGTCGCCAGCATCACCCGGTTGCAGAGCAAGCCGTGATAGTTCTCATAGGGATAGGCGGGAAACGAGCGCGTGATCGGTTTGCCGTGCGCGAACCAGATTTTCAGCGCGCCGACTTCCGAGGGCCAGATTTCGCCATCGGGATTGGTAGCGTTTTTCGTCACGAACAGCAGGTAATTCTCTTCCGGGGTGCCGACGCCATCGCGGAAGAGCGCGCCGATACTCGGCAGCAACTCGCTACGCCAGTCCGGTCGCTCGGTGGGCAGGGTGGGGTCGGTGATCAACTGATCGTAGCCCGCCATCGGTTCACCAAGCATGGTGCTGAAACAGGTGCCGGCGTAGCTCCATTGCATGATGCGCGAGAAGGCCGGATCGAGGGTTGCCGTCGCTTTGGCCACCAAGCCGCCCAAGCCGATACTGTTGGCATTGCCGCCGCGACCATAGGGCGGCGTCACGCGCGGATGCTGGGTGGTGTTGACCATCACGCAGAGCGGATCGGGCGGGGTTAAGGTGCGCTCGTAATACATTACCATGTGCTTGAAGCGCGGGTCGGTGAGGAAATTATGCAGACCGGCGCGTTGCGCGGCGATGACATAGAAGATGAATTTCGATACCGAGACCCGCGCATAGCCGGAGCTTTCCGGCCAGTTTCCGGCGGCATCGGTATAACTCAGGCAGGTGTCGATGAAGCTGATCGGACTCTCACTCCAGGTTTTGGCCAGTGGATGATCGCTCAGCACGGCGGCGGCTAATCCCTGGTTCAGCGTATGGGCGACGGTCATGTTGGGATTACCGGAGTTATACCCGCGCTCGATCGACCAATTAGCCGGGCTGGCCAACCGGTAGGTGAGATAGGCCATCTGCGCGCGGAAGAGTTTCCGTTCCGCCGGAGTGATCAGGTCGGAATCGATAATTGCGTCGTACCGGCAGATCACATCAGCGGCTTTGCGCATGGTATCGAAATACGCATACGCCGCCAGGTCCGCGCGCAGTTGCGCCACATTGGTCAGGTTTTTCACGGCAGCCGGATTGCGCGCGCCCGCGGTCTGCATCTCCGCGGCGGTGAGGAACAGATGCGGGTGTTGCGGGCCGGTCTGCGGCCAGTCGAGGACCATCTCCTTGATGACATTCAAGTCTTCCAGGCCGTCCGGCATGACCATGCTGGGGGAGAATAAGGTAGGCAGTTTCGTTTTCCAGGAAGATTCCTCGCCGATGGTCCAGCGGCGCGCGCCGGCCTTGTTGTTCACGCGCAGATAGACGGCACCATCCTCCGCCTTCGTCAAGGGTGCATTCGCTTTGACGCGCACGCCGGCACTCGCCGGCGGGGTGACCCAGGCGCCGGCATCCAGGCGGTGGATGACCAGCTCACGCGCATCGGGGTAATCATCGGGCAGCCGCGCCGGTTTGGTGTCGGCATCGAGTTCCTTCGCGGCCGGGCGGGTGTCGAGAAAGGCCAGGTGCAGGCTGGCTTGCTCGAACTCATTCGTCCACGCGGCCCACGGGCAGAGGTTGCAAATGACACCGGGGGAGAAGTCGGCGATTTCCCGCTCTTTCCATCCGCTTTTGAGCAGATGCGCTCCAGGAATTTGAAACTGCTGTTGCGGCATATATTGGAACGCCAGCGGCGGCAAGCCGGTCAGCAGGATATCCCAGCCATCCGTCAACTGCTCGTTCGCGACCGCGGTGGTGTAATAGAGCCGATTCCCCTGCGCATTGAGTTGCACGGCGATGGTCAAGCTGTTGCCGTTTGCATAGCGATATTGACACTCGACGCGGGCGAAGGCCGGTCCGGCAGCGGTCAGACGTGCGGTATAACTGCTGATCGCCGTCGCGCCATAGAGCCGGCTGCCGCCAAACCAGGCGCCTTCCGCCAAATGCATCCCCAGCACCGGACCGGGCACGGCGTCCGCTTTGGTCGGTGGATTATAGGTTTTCTCGCCCAGCAGCAAGCGCGCGCCGAAGTGGGGCGTGGTGGCTTCCACCTGGTCTTTCGCCACCTTCACCGTCAGTTCGGCAGCGAGATTGAGCGCCGGCGCGGGGGTCGCAGTATAGCTGACCGTGTAGGTGTTGGTGGTCAATGGATCCAGGGCATCCACGATGAAGGCGAGGGTCGCCGACTTGACGAACCGGGAGTTCGGCCAGTATTCCACCCCGGAGAGTTGCACGGGCAGCGGGCCGTTCGGCCCGGTCAGGCGGAGCGATTCCGCGACGCAGGCACCTTGCTCCGCGGTAAACGGATAGGTGACCAACTCATGCGCCCAGCGATGGTTCAACTGCTCGGGCAGCACGAGCTGATAGTCCGTGGCGCGCGCCATGGTGAGCGCGGCCAGACAACAGATGACCAGCGCCAACGGGAGGCATACTCGCATGATAGACATGGCAGACAGATTCCTTTGATGTTAAATGGAATAGCTGATGGGTTAGAAACCACCTGCTACCGATAGATTCAGAGCAAATAACGGCAAGTTTGGGAAACAAGTTTCATACTGCTATTATGAACAGCGAGCCGTCATTTTACACATTATTATTACATGTCCCGAAGGGAGGACAACAAGGCAACCATCACCGCTGCCACTCCTATCGGGGTTTTAAAATGGTAATTGTTCCGGCATCTCTGGCGCGCGAGCGTCCTCGCGAGCACTCCGGTGGTTTCGATACGACCATCCATAGTCTACTTAACCACCGGAGTGCTCGCGAGGATGCTCGCGCGCCAGGGGGACCGGAACAATTACTAAGTTCCGCTTCGCTTCATCCGTAACTAGCAGCCTATCCCCCTTCGGGAGATGATAACGCGAATAGGCGCGACTCACCCGGTAGTAGCTGCACGCTTTGCTGTGGCCACTCGACGAGCGTGAAGAACGGAGAGCGGCGGATGGTGGTTGCGAGCGGGGTGTCGGTCGGGTTATGCGCTTCCAGTTGTAATTCGTACTCGCTGTGCTGGGTGAGGTGCAGGACGACGGCGGGATGATCGGCGACGAATGGGTGGCCGAGGAACACGCACTGGTCACCGGCGGCGGTGTCGAGGGTAGCATATGCGCGACCTTCCAGCAGTCCCAGCGGACGCCAGCGGCACGCGGTGCGGTCGAAGAGAATCGCGCTCCAGTTCTCGTTTAGATTGTCCACGATAAGGGGCAACGCCATCGGCAAATCGGCACGGGGGATGGTGAACGCCGTCCCGCCGTCCCGTCCGTCGAGTTCGAGAAACAGGCATGTGGCCTGCACGCTCCCCTGCTCCATCGCGATGCGATACGCCGGCTCCCCGCGCAGTCCCATGGCGGTGCTGACATGGTCGACAATATCCGGGTCGCGGTGCGCGATGGTGCCGCCGATGCCGATGACGCGGATGCGTGTGGCTCGGTCCGCTACCGGCAGTTCTTCCACCGGCAACCGCAATCCGAGATAGCCGCCCGGTTCGCGCACCAGCAGCAGTTCCGCGCCGTCGTTGAGGAAGATCGCCGGGCGCGCGCCGTCCGTCCAGCTCACCAGCGCATCACCGCGCTGCCAGCACACGGACAGGTTGTCGTCCGCCTGGCCCGGCAGTTCCAGCCGTTCCCCGTTGGCGCGATGCAGGACATGCGCGGGGTGCGCATCCAGCCAGCCGATGGGCAGCGGGGCGGTCAAGACGGGGTCACGCCGCCAGCACAGGTCAGCCTGGAGGATCAGGGTGGTCAGCGCGTGCGGCTTCGGGCGGAAGACGATCTTGCGCCGGCGTAGGCGCACGTAGCGCGTCGGGTAGCCTCCAAAGAGGCCGAAGCCGGTGTTGTCCGTGCCGTGGAAATACGGTTGCGACAAATCGTAGCCATTCTCCACGGTGTAACCGCTGATCGCGACATCGGTGCTGATCATCTCCTGCACCGGATCGACCATCAAGCCTAATTCCGGCGGGTCCAGTTCCGGCATCCGTACCTGGAGATGCAGGCCGGCCGCGCTTTCGCTGACGCCGCCATCGAGGGGGGTGATGAGATCGTGCACCGGGTCATTGGGCACCGGATAAAGCTTATCGCCGCCGTACCACCAGCGTCCGGTGGAAGGACTGCCGCCACCCCAGTGGCCGTTGTTGTAGGTCAAGTGTTCGGCGCCGGACCAGCCGTACGCCAGCCCGCGCGCGTCTTTTTCGAAACCGATGGTCAGCGGATTATTCCGATCCGCGCAATAAAATTCACACCAATCCCGCCGGTAGGTGAGGAAATCCGCGGTCTGCGCGACGCCGCCGCGCATATCGCGCGCTTCGAGCAATAAGTGCATCTGCTGGTGATGGGTCAGCGGTAGTTCGCGCTCGAAAGTCAGCGCGCCCTCCCCGTGCCAACGGCGCAGCAAGCGGGTGCCGTCATACAAGCACACTTCGTCCAGGCCGACGTCGGAGACGACTTTCATGCGCAAGCGGAAACTGGCGACATCCACGCGGAACCAGTCGGCGGTGGGGGGAATCTCCGCATCGGTGCTGCGCCAGACGGTATCGCGCTGGGAAACGGAGACCGCCCAGGCGAGGATTTCCGGGCCGCCGGTTGCCACCTGAAACGGATTGCCGTATTGCCAGCAGTCGAAACGATAACGCGGGCTGCGAGTGATCTCCGCTTTAATCGTGCCCCACCATTCGAGCTCGGGTGCCATGTGCTTGCGTAGCACGGTGTCCTGGATGGTCGCATAGGGTTCGATGAAAGTATTGTGCCAGCCACCGGCAAGGGCGCGATCGATATCGTCGGCACGCTGCAGCAGGGTGAGTACGGTCGGATTCAAGCGCAACCCTTTGTCCATCAGCAGGCGATAACGGTCGCGCACGTCATCGATGAGCTGTCCATCTTCCCAGGTGACCACGGCAATCGAGTCATTAAAGCGGTGCTCGATGAACAGCTTCGGTGTCGCGGTGTGCCGGTAGACGCCTTTTCGGCAGCGCATCTTCAATTCGCCGAAGATCAGGTTGCAATGCAGCGATTCGACGCGCGCGGCGGAACGGCCATTGTTCTCCGGGTGGGTCGCGAGCGTTTTACCGTCCGCGGCGAGTATATCCGGCAACGGCAGCGCTGCTTCGAAGCCATAGACGAAGCAATGCGTGCCGACACAATCCGCGATGGTGTAGCCAGGCACGGCGAAGAAAGCCTCGGTGGTGTGCGCGCGGCACTCCGCCTTCAACGCCTGGAATTTTTCCGTGTCCAGCGCGGGGAATTCCTCCAGAAATACGATAAAATCGAGTCCGGCGTTCTGCGCTTTTTGCACATATTCCGCCACCGTGCTGTATCCGGTGGAATAACGCGTGCGCGCGCCGATGAGGCCGCGCCGGGGTTGGCCGTCCTGTGGGAAGGCGGTGACCGGCCAAATGACCGGCGGATCGTCCGGGAAATGCGGCACCTGCGGGAGCAGCACGCGTGGGTGGGTCTCCCCACCGCCGAGAGTGCCGGCTGCCAGCGAAGGTGCGGCCAGCCAGGCCAGGATATTGAACACCAGTTGTCGCAAGCCGGACGGTTGATCAGCAAAGCCGTCGCTCAGCATCCGGCGCGCGGTCGGGAAGTTATGCGGCGAAAAGAGGAAAAATCCGGCCGGAATTCCGCAGACGGCAACGCGACCGCGCGCAACGTCCCGCGCCGCCAGGATGGGTACGGTATCGACGTATAGCTTCGCATCCTCCCCTTCCGGCGGTAAGCCATAGTCTTCGGAGGTTAGCCCGGTGGTATGACTGCCGTGGGCAGTGCGCGCGATCACCTGCCAGGGCGCACCGTCTACCACCTGCAGCGGCCAGATCGCGGTGGCGGGTCCCAGATCGACGGGATACCAGATGCCGGCCACGCCGGCGGCGAGAGGGCCGGATAACTCGGTGGAGTAACCATAACGCTGATCAGCGCAGGTCACGGTGTTTTCCGACTGTTCGATGCCGAGATGCGGCAAACGCAGGCCAAGCGGGGTAAACAGCGCATCGACGGGGATGACACTGATACCCGGCGCGGCAAAAAAAACGCCGCCGCCTTTCGCGGTAAATTCTTCAATCGCGGCGCCGAGGGTCCGGATCGCCGCCAATTCTTCCGATTTGGTTTTGCGCCAGAGCGCATAGCGACCCAATATCAACACGTTGTATTGGCCGGTGGCCAACAGCGCGGGTATGCGATCGATCTCGCACCCGGTGACGGTATAGCCGGCATCGAGCAACGGCTTCACCACCCAATCCGCATGCAGGCCCCACTCGGTGAGGATGGCCGGTCGCAAACCTGTTGTCTTTACCATGCGTCTTTCCTGTTACACGACATCAGCCACCGAATTTACCACGAATAAACTTTGATATTGTTTACCGAGGCCAAGGGATAGGAATTATTCCAACCACCCGAGTAATATAAAGCGATGTATGGATTATTCAACAGGCTGGAGACGTCGTAAAACCCAACCACCGAATAATTATATACGCCGGAAACCTGACCGACAATTCCATTCTTTCCCCCTTTGATCACTGCCAGCGCAAGATGCAGTGTCGGCCAGGTCACCGTATACCACCCGGAGCCGCTATTCGTCGGCGGCATGTTGAAAGGAGTGATTTGCTGCATCGGTGGTTCAGCGGCCGTACCATGCAGATTTGCCCAGACGCCAACGCCTCCGGTGATGCCGACCGCATCACCCGGTATCAGACTATGCGATGTGACATAATAATAATCGGACCGCAATCCCACCCCAACGGCGCCTTCCGTATTCAGGGAATATCGATAGCAAGGCGAAATGCCACCCGGATAGAAGTTCGAGGTATTGGTGGGGGTGAAGGTGCCATCATCGAACATAGATACCGTACCGGTCCATGAGCCGATATTGGTGGTGAAATTCTGGTAGTTGGAAACCGACGGAGTAATGTCGCATTCCATCCGATAGCTGATCGCGCTGCCCGCGGAAGCGAAGCCTGATGGCAAGCTGAGGAGCGTCGCCACTCGACTACAACAATTCATGTTTGAGTATGTCGCTACTAACGACCCGTCCACTCCCCCGCCACCGTTCGAGGAGGGAAACAGTAGATAACCGGCATTGAGAATCGTACTCGCCGCTAGCCGCGGGTTAGGCACGTTTACGAAGGCGACATGCCCATCCACGCAGGAAACGATGGTACCATTGCCATGGCGGCTAGAAAAGTCGGTGAGTAGACTTTGTAGTGTGCAACTGGTATTCGTCTGGCGTGGTGTCAAATCAAAAATCATCAGTCCCATCGCAGGGTTGTTGATCATGCCGATGGGGGTGCCGAAAAGATTGGGATTAAAACCGTAATCCGGATTGGACGCGGTGGCATCGATCCCATTGGCATCTTCCTGACTGGGACAATGAAACATCGGCGACGCGGGGCCCATAAACGCATTGATATAGCTGGTCCAGATCGCCGCCGAGCCGGAGGTATCCCCTGGAAAAAACAACTCGTCATTGTCCTGTATGTACATGTTAATAGCCACACAGATTTGCTTTTGATTGTTAATACATTGCGTCTGCCGTGCCTTCTCGCGCGCTTTGGCGAATACCGGAAACAGGATCGCCGCCAGTACCGCGATGATGGCTATGACTACGAGTAGCTCGATCAGCGTGAAGCCAGACGTTGTTGGCGCTTGATCATTCCGATGCATTTATCTCCTCCTTTTTCAATGTCCAAATCGCTCCGCTAAAGTGAATAGAAAGTAATATTGGTGACCTGCATGCCGTATTGAAACTGCGTGGTGGAGTTTTGCTGACCGGACCAGACACGATAGACGCGCGGGTGCGTCGGGTCGGTCGTCTGCTTCAGCAGGTTGGCGAAGTTGGTGTATTGCGCCATGTAGACCGTCGTGACGGGAGCACCCACCCCGTTTTTGGGGGTATTCACTTGTGTCACGACCATGCGCCCTTGCAGGAGATACACCCTGAAGTGATTATAATCGGCATAACTCGGACCGCCAAACGTCGTCGTATCTCTGCCGGCGATTAAACTTAGCGTGGTGTTATAGGTTTTCGGAATATCGCCGAGGGTGCCATTTACGGATTGGTAGAAGGCGTTCGCGACCCCCATGCCACAGCCGAAGGCCATGCCGAAGAGGGGGAAGGCGTTCACCGCAGGCGGTGAGGTGACGGTGCCGTCATCATAGAAGATCGCCGTGGACCAATTGCCGCTATACGCCATACCGGAATACCAATCGAACTCGATTTTATAGCTGGGTGGCTTCCCCTGACCAGTCCAGAGAATATCCGCCGGCATGGTCCCGGAAAACGGCGCATTTCGGTCCAGATTGGTGCCATCGTTGAGTACGGCGACCATCTGGCTCGAATCACCCGCGAACGTGTAGCCGGCGTAAAGGAGCGCGGGGGTCATGGCTTTATATTTTCCCTGGGCGACGGACGATACATGGCCATCGATGCAGCTCATGATGACGAGACCGTTATGGCGTTTCGCATCGAGATCGGTGTCAAAATTGAGCAGCGCGAGATTGGGGGCGGTGGTTTTCATGTTCAGGTCGGCGGTCATGACCACGCTCTGCGGGTTGGGGAAATTCGCAAGCGGGGAACCGAAAATGTAGCTGTTGAAGCCGTAATTCGGCAGGGCCGCAGAGCCTTTGGTGATGCAGGACGGGCAGCTAAAAATCCCGTTGGCGGTGATATACTTTTGCAGCGCACTGGTCCAGACCGTCGAGCCGGGATCAGGGAAGAGCGTTTCCTTGTTGTCCTGGATATACATCTGGATGCCCAGCGCAAGCTGCCGTTGATTATTCAGGCAGGTAGACTGGCGCGCTTTTTCACGCGCGGTGGCAAAGACCGGGAAGAGAATGGCCGCCAACACCGCGATGATGGCTATGACTACCAGTAACTCAATGAGCGTGAAGCCGTGGCGCGAGTTGATCATGCACTTCATCAGGGAATCTCCTGCACGGTAATATAAGCGTGTTTTAGCATCGCACGGATGAAATCAGGTGTCAATAAACATAACGACCTGATGATAGGGAAACAAGTTTCCCTATTCTGCTTTCGTTGTTATACTGTTGGAAAGGAGCGTGGGTGCAATGGCCAATATCCGCGACATCGCCAAACTTGCCGGCGTTTCCATCGGTACCGTGTCCAAGGCCCTACACGATAATCCGCGTTTGAAACCGGAGACTCGCCGGCATATTCAACAGCTCGCGGAGGAGTTGGGCTATTACCCGAACCAACTGGCGCACGCCGTGTTGACCAAGCAAAGCCGTTCGATCGGCCTGCTGCTGGCGGACATTGAGCGTCCCTACGACGCCAGCATTTTGAGTGGGGTGATGGAAGAAGCGATGAGCGCGGATTATCACGTGCTGGTGCGCGAACACAAGTTGCACCCCGACCGGCTGAAGATTGCCTTAACCTTCTTTGTCAAACAACGCGTCGAAGGGATTATCTGCGCGCCATATTTCTTGTCGCCGGGATTGTTGGAGGCGTTGACGTTTTTACGCGGTCAAGAGATTCTCGTGGTGGGGACGGACATTCACACCGAACGCGCGCTCATCGACAACGTGGGTACGGATTTAGAGCACATGGCCGCGTTGGCGGTGGATTATTTGATGGGATTGGGGCACCGGCAGATCGCCTTACTCGGGGGAATGCCGAATGTACCCTTATCCACGACGCTGGGCGGGGCGGTGCTACAGGCGCTGCGCAAACACCATCTTGTCCCACGGCAATACGGCAATCAACCCTCGGAAGCCTACGACGAAGCGTATACCATCTCGGTGTTGAAACACTTGCGGCACGATCATCCGGCGCCGACCGCGTTGATTTGTTGGACGGACATCAACGCGGCGCGCGTGATTATTCACGGACGCGCCCTCGGACTGCGTATTCCCGAAGATTTGAGTCTGTTGGCCTGCTGTGATTCCATCATGATGACCTATACCAGCCCGGCGATCACCTGCATCGACATCGCGCCGCGGGAAAAAGGCTGCGCCGCCGTCCGCCACCTTTTCCGCCTGCTTGAACGCACCCCCCCCCTCACGGAGCCGGCATCGATTGTCGTGCCGTGCCAGTTGGTAGTGCGCCAGTCCTGCCGGAAACCCAGTGCGGCGTGGTAGTGGTCGCAAAGCCATCAATAGCTCTCTTCATCCGTGGGATACGCATGCCCCTTCACATCGTGCACGTAGGTGGAGACCGCCCCGGTAATTACTTCGGCCAGGTGGGCGTAGCGGCGGAGGAAACGCGGGTTGAATTCCATCTCCAGTCCGAGCATGTCGGAGCTGACGAGGATTTGACCGTCGCAATATTTGCCGGCACCGATGCTGATGGTGGGGATCGTCAATTGTTCGGTGACACGTTTCGCCAGCAGGGCCGGCACTTTTTCCAATACGACCGCGAAGGCGCCGGCTTGTTCGAGCATCGCCGCGTCGTGGAGAATCGCTTCCGCTTCCCGTTCATCTTGCCCGCGTGCCGCATAGCTGCCGAATTGGTGGATGTTTTGCGGGGTCAGGCCGAGATGACCGAGTACCGGAATCCCGGCCTGGGTGATTTTACGCACGGTTTCGGCGATGTAGGCGCCGCCTTCCAGCTTGATCCCACCGGCGCCGGCTTCTTTCATGATCCGTCCGGCGTTCCGCAGGGCTTCATCGGGGTTCGTCTGGTAGGACATGAAGGGCATATCGACGATCACCATCGCCCGCTCGACGCCATTCATAACCGCTTTAGCGTGATAAATCATTTCGTCCATCGTCACCGGGATGGATGTCTCATTTCCCTGAAAGACGTTACCCAGGGAATCGCCGACCAGGATAAGATCTACCCCGGCTTGATCGAAGAGCTGCGCCGTAATATAGTCGTAGGCCGTCAACGCCGCGATGGGAACACCTTCGCGCTTCGCCAACTGCAGTGATTTCGTCGTGATTTTCCGCAATCCACCTGGTTTACTCATTATCTGCTCCATTCATTGTGTCGAGCGCTCATTATAGTGCATTTTCTCCGCGATGGGCAGGTTGTCGCCCAAAAATAAAACCCCCTCCCAGACTTCCGGGAAGAGGTGGAAGGTAAATGCGCAACATGCCCGGATGCGACGGTTATGCCTCCCTGGTAAGAGCCGTGACAGTAAGCATTTCGGACGCGTAGTGGTGTTTCATAATTATAAATTGCGCTTTTCATTACTGCTTGTCAAGCGTTTTTTGGGGTGGGGTGAGAGAGAATGGGAACGCGCCTTGCTGTGCTGTGGTACCGCGTTTAAAGGCAACCGTATGTTTGGTTTAAGGTTGAGGTTAAGTAGAGGGTTCTGCCCGTTTTGCCCGCTGTCCCTGATCGCCTGACAAATCCTCCCTCACAGAACCGGACGTGAGGATTTTCCTCATCCGGCTCCGTTAAATCCCTCTCGTTTCTCCGGCGTGATCGGTTACCAGGCGACACAGTAAATTGACAGGTTATCTTGGCCGGCTTCAGTCGGCCAGTCCCAGCCGCCGGATTGATCCGGCGGCTGACAGGGTCGGGTGGCATGTGAGGGAATTCTGCTCGGGTGGATCAATCGAAACCATTGGTTGTCGATGAGCCGGTAGCTGATTGTTGCCGCCATGCTCGCCAGCGGGCGGCATCGGTGCCAAAGTCCTGGGTGGTAATCATGGTCAGCGCTTGCGCGGCGGCGGTGCGGACGGGGAGGGCATCGCTCAGCGCGGCGATGAGCGGGGTGATCGCGCGCGGGTCGTTGCGGTGACCCAGCGCGCGGGCGGCGGCGGCGCGAATGGTCACGTTGTCATCTTTCAGTGCCGTAAGCAGGCACTGCCATCCGCGGGCATCGGGGTTGCGGGCCATCGCCAGCAGCGCGTGCGCGCGGCGCGGCGTCGCTACTTCACTGCCTTCCTGTTCCGGTTGCGCAGCGGCCAGCACGGCATCGAGAGCGCGCGCGTCCGGCAGCATTCCCAGCGCGTAGAGCGCCGCCAGCCGCACGCTGCCGACATCGTCATGCAGGCCCGCCAGCAGGCAATCCAGCGCGCGCGCATCGCGGAGCCGTCCCAGGGCCGGCAGCGCCTGCTTGCGCACCTCGGGATCGCGGTCCGTCGCGGCCTCTAATAACGGTTCCAGCGCGCGTCCATCGCGCAATCCGGCCAGCGCGCGGACTGCTTCCACCCGATTGCCGGCTTCCGGATCGTGCAGCGACACCAACAGCGGTTCCAATGCGCGCGCGTCGGGGTGGGCGAACATCAACGCCGCCAGCCCGCGCAGCGCACCGGCGCGCGTCTCCGGCGCTCCGGTGCGCAGCAGCGTCAGCAATGGCTCCAGCGCGCGCGCATCGCCGGTGTTGCCCAGCGCGGTCGCCAGTTCGCCGCGCGGCATCGTGCTTTGCCGCAGGGCATTCAACAGCGGTTCCGCGCCGGCGGTCCCCAATTCTCCCAGCACGGTGATGAGCTGTTCGCGCTCGGGGAAGTGTTTATCGCGCAATGCGGCGGCCAGCGCCGGCACGGCGGACACCGCATGCAGTTCCCCCAGCGTGCGCAAGGCGAGCATGTGCACGTCACCGTCTTTCGCGTGCAGCAGCTTCAGCAGCGGCGCGATAGCGCGAGGATCACGGGTTTTGCCCAGCGCAGTGAATGCTGATTCGCGCAGCAGCCAGTTATCCTGACTCACCAGTTCGAGCAGCGCGTCGGTCACCTTCGGTTCCTGTGGGCGTCCCAACGCGAGCGCGGCGTTTTGCCGCACTTCAAAATCGCCGTCTTTGAGCAGCAGCAACAGCGCCTCGCCCGCGCGCGCATCACGCTGATGCGACAACGCCTGTACCGCCGCGAGCCGCACCGTCGTCTCGCTGTCTTTCGCGGCGGTCAGCAAGGCATCGAGCACGCGCGGCCGCTCCGGCAATGCGCCCAGGCCACCCAACGCGCCACTGCGGACTGTGGGATTGGCGTCCTTCACCGCGACCAACAGGAGCGCGACCAACTCGCCGGCGGCGTCGGGTTCCAACTGCCCCAGCGCGGTCAAGGCGGCGGCACGCACGCTCGGTTCCGCCGGTAGTGCTTTTTTCAACGGTTCGATGGCACGCCGATCGCCGAGATTGCCCAGCGCTTCGGCGGCTGCCGCACGCAGTGGCTCACTCTCCTCTGCGGCCAGCAGTGTCGCCAGTGGGAGCAGCGCGCGCGGATCGCCCAGCGCGCCCAGCGCGCGCAGGGCCGCCATGCGGGTGTTGAGATCGCCGGGGGTTTGCGCGAGCGTGAGTAAGGTGGGCACGGCGCGCGTGTAGCCGCTCTCTTGCAGGAGTTGAATGGCCAGTTGATTGACCGGCGCCGGCAAATGCTGCGCCGGCGCCAGCAGTTTCTCCACCGCACTGGCCGGCAGCACGCCTTCCGCGCAAGTGCGCCGCAGCGCCTCGTAGGCCACGCCCGATTCCCCGAGTTGCTCATCGGTAAAGGCGTCGAGCAAGGGACCCACCGTCTGGGCGCCGGCGAAATGCTGTTCGATGAAATATTCCAACTCGCCGTGCGCTTCGTCGTCCTTTTCCTGGTGGAGTTGGCGCAGCAGCGGGATAACCGCGCGGCCATCGCCGATCTCACCCAGCGCGCGTTTTGCCGCCTCGCGGACATCCGCCTCCTGGTCATGCAGCAACGGCAGCAGTGCCGGCACCGCGCGGGAGGCGCGAATATTGCCCAGCGCTTCCGCCGCGTCCGCGCGCAAGCGCGGATCGACCTCCGTCAATAAGGCCTGCAGCGCATCGCCGGCGCGTGGATCACCCAGGCGTCCCAGCGCGATGATGGCGGCGCGACGCACCTCGACGGGACGGCTGCGCAGGCATTCGAGCAACGGCGGCACCGCCCGGCGGTCACCCAGCCGCGCCAGCGCCTGCGCGGCGCCGATGCGCGCCTGCGGGTACCGGTCTTGCAGCGCGGCGATCAATGGTTCGACGAGGGGCGGCGTGATCAGTGTCAAGCCGTGCGCGGCCTGGTCGCGCACGGCATCGTCGGAGTCGCGCAGTGCCAACAAGAGCGCCGGGGTGATGCGGGGATCGTGTTGCCGGCACAGCGCTTGCGCGGCCGCCGCCCGCACCGGCGACGCCGCATCCCGCAGCGCGACCAGCATCGGTTCCAGCAGGCGCGCGTCATCGGCCTCGCGCATGGCTTGCGCCGCCACGGTGCGCACCGCGGGATCGGTATGGGTGAGCAGCGGCAGTAAATGCGCGACGAGTTGCGGATCGTCGAGCGCCGCCAATGCGCCGGCCGCCGCCGCGCAGACCTTGCTCGCACGATCCGAAAGCACCGGGAGCAACGCCTCCCGCGCCGCTTCATCGCCCAACTCACCCAGCGCCGCCGCGGCGCGTGCGCGTACCGTGGCGTTGCCATCCGCCAGCGCGGCCACCAGCGGCGTATAGGCGCGCATGTCGAACGATATTCCCAGCCGCAGCGCGGCATCGGCGCGCATGCCGGCTTCCGGGTCCTTCAACTGCTGAATGAGCAACGGCACGTCCGCCGCCGCCGGCGGTGCCACCGCCAGCGGATCCTCAATGGCCGGCTGCGTCCACGCCATCCCGCAGAGCAGCACTAGCATCACCGCGCAGAGCCAACGAACACCGCCGCTTACGAGCGATAAAATATTGAAATGTCCACCCATTTCGCGCATCGTATCGCTATTATAAGCCGTAGCGCGTCTTGCTGTCACAGGCCTGAGGGCTCAGCCCAAAATAACTGACCGATTTTGTCGCCGGGCGCTAGCAGCTTGTTGAAGAACCCCGGTGGTCAGATCGCTGAGAGAATCTTTCGTCGGTGTGTGTCGCAATTGTGAAACGTATCTGGCGTTATACGGTGAGCAATTGCGACGCGCACCGGCGGAAGAAGATCCAGCGAGGTGACCGCCGGAGTTCTTCAACAGGCTGCTAGGCCGTAATCAAGGCCAATATCAAGGATATCCTTCTATCCTTCCCATCACGGTTCAGACAAAATGGCAAGGTCCAAAGGAAAACCTGCGCGCGAACCGAAAATAGGAAGCATCGGAGGATTCACATGCGAAAATTATGCTGCGTGTTGATCATTGTCTTTGCCGGTGCGCTGGCGTGGGGTGCCCCGTGGAAGTTCGCCGTGCTGTGTGATAGTCGCGGCGAGGAGAGCGGAGTGCGCGGCAGTGAGATGGGCGTGCGCACCACGGCGCTGCATGCAATGGCGATATCGATGGCCAAAGAGGGGATCGATCTGGTACTCTTCCCCGGCGATCAGGTGAACGGGGGAGCCTCCTGCGGAAAACTGGCTGATCAGTTGAAGACGTGGAAGACGGCGATGGCCCCGATTTACGACGCGCATATCCCCGTCTATATCTTCCGCGGCAACCACGAGACGGTGCAAAATACGCCGCGCGGCAGCGCGGTGGAGGTGTGGGAAAAGCTCTTCCCCGAGATGCCGATGAACGGCCCGCACGACCAAAAGGGGCTGACTTATCTGGTGAAGCATCAAAACGCTACCTTCATCGGTTTCGACCAGTATGTCGGCCGCTCGAAAACGTATGACGTGCACCGCTATGACAGCACGGTCAACTACGGCGTGGTCCATCCGTGGGTAATCGAACAGATTAATGCGACGAAAACGCCGTGGCTGTTCGTCTTCGGGCATGAGATGGCTTTTATTGGTCACCATACCGATTGTCTGGCCAATGCCCCGGCGGAGCGCGACGCGCTGTGGGATGCGCTGGGCGCGCACAACGGCGTTTATCTCTGCGGGCACGATCACATGTATGTCCGCCGCACCGCGCCCGACAGTAAAAATTACCCGGTGCTGGAGATGGTGGTCGGCTGCGCCGGCGCGCCGTTTTATCCCGATGACCACGAAGCGCTCAATGCGCAATACGATCGGCACGTGGTGCCGACTGACCTCTTTGTCAACGCCGGCATCGCCGGAAAAAACACCGACGGCTTGCGTCCCTATTTCGGCTATGTGCTCTTCACCATCGACGGCAATAAATGCACCGGTGAGTGGAAAGCCCTGGTCAATTACGATTATAAGAATTGGGAAGCCCCCGCGCAGCCGCAATGCGTAACCAAGGATACCTTTACCCTGACGGCGAAATGACGGGTGGGGTGATATACTCCGTTCGTCGCCCCGTTTGTGTTACGGCACTCAGCTAACAATGAACACCAATAATAATCAGCCTCCGGCTGGAATGCTGGCACTGTTTGGAAGCCGACGCCAGTCGCGCCCCGTGACCGCCGATAGCATCACCGGAAAAATCTGGCATCCCGTCTGAAGAACGGTGAGGGATCGGCAACCTTCCGCGAGTAGCAGTCACGCGGCGCGACGGGCATCAGCTTTCAAACGCGGGTAGTAATTCGTCAATGTGAATATACGAATACCATGGTGAAAAGAAAGCGCAGTCTGCGGTAAAAGCGCGCTTCAGCGTGCTTCTAAAGGCCCTGGCCACGTCCTTCAGGGCGTGGCCAGCCTGATTCTGATTTGCGGAAATTGCCGGCGTGTGGTACGCTAACTCAAGCTATTTGCAGGGGGACAGGCGATGAAATGTCCGAGTTGTGGATCTGAACTGCCGGACGATGCCGACTTTTGTGCGATCTGTCGCACGGAGATAGCGCGTCCGGCCCCACCCGCACCTACCGAGGCTCCCCGCGTCGCGGCGCAACCCGGACCGGCCTCGCAACCGCTGCCGGGCTTTGGCGCTCCCCCGCCGTCGAAGTCGGCTGGAGCGATTCCGCCGCCCCATCTCGCCTTTAAGCGCGCGGCAAAGCCCGAAAGCGGCGTTGGCTACCCGGGTCTCGAACGTGAGCGCGCCGCGAAAGCGGCAGCGGTCGCCGCGGCCGCGACGGATAGCAAAGGTTTCGAAGCCTGGTTCGCTCGCCATGTGCGGCCCTTGCTCACTCCCGAACGCAGCATGCATATCGTGGTGGTGTGCCTGCTGATCGTGGCGGCTTCCATCCTCTTCAGTTGGCGTCCCTGGCGCCTGCATACGGCGCCTCCGAAGAGCATCCGCGTCAATAAAATCGCGTCACACATTCGCGCCATGCCCAAAGCGCCGACCGAAACTACCGTCACCAAGCACACCAGCGACGAAGCCACCGCCGACAGCGCGAAGGCAAGCGGGAAATAGACGGAAAGATAGGGCAAGTTTCCTACTGCAAAGACGCAGCGAACGCAGCGGGAAGACTGTATGTAACCATTCCGTCCCCTCTGGCGCGCGAGCGTCCTCGCGAGCACTCCGGTGGTTGAGTAGACTACGGAGGGTCGTGTCGAAACCACCGGAGTGCTCGCGAGGACGCTCGCGCGCCAGAGTTTGCGATATTATATCTTCTCTGCGAACCTCTGCGTTCTCTGCGTCTCTGCGGTAGATTATTCTACGGCACCATCAATGACTGGTATTGCGACACCCAGGTGTCATCCGGGGGATACAGGCAGTCGCCGGTGATGTGTTTTTTCGTTTGCAGCGAACTGGCCCAGCGCAAGCGGGCGGCGGCGGGGCCGGAATCGTTTTCGTAGTAGTCGAACTCGATCGGGTATTTCACCCCTTGCTGCAGCGTGACCGGTACGTAATTTTCCGCCTCCGGTTGATCCTGCCAGAGCGTCGTCTTCACCACGGTATTGTTGTTTTTGACATCCACCAGGAAGAAACGCAACCCATCGTCGGCGGCGACATAGATGGTATAGCTATCGGTGTAGAGCGGGCAGATATAGCCGATCCACCGGACGCAGAAGGCATGTTGCTGGCCGGTCGGGGTGGGAAAACTGCTGCCGGTCGTCTGGTTGTCGTAATCGACATACGGATCGTATTGCACGATCGGCATGCCTGCCAATTGCACGAAGTTCGTCCAGTTGGCCCGGGTATCGTCCGCGCCCGAATAGCAGTAGTATTGCGCTTCCAATCCCTGCCCCCTGCCGCTCGCGCGCTGAACATCCACGTGCCCATCCGCAAAGGCCGCCAGTGCCAGGTCGCTCGCGCCGTGACGGAACGCCAGGTCGTAATAGCTGTAATAAATGTTGGCATATGTCGCGATCAATGACGGCACCGCCGGCGGACTGTTGGCGACGAAGTTGGTCGGCTGATGCGCCCCATCCGCGATTAGCAGGAAGGAGGTAGGTTTGTCGATCTGTCCCAGCGAGGTGGTGGAGAGATAATGGCTGTAGACATAGCCGTTCGGCGTGCCCTTTTTTGCTGTCGGGCAGATCAACATGCGCGCATCGATATTGATATCCCGCCAAACGGTCGCCTCCGGCGGAAATTGCTCATCATGGTCCTGAACATACATCAGGAGCGCCAGCGCGAGCTGCCGCTGATTATTGATGCACGACACCTGGCGCGCTTTCTCGCGCGCCGTGCTGAAGGTGGGAAAGATGATGGACGCCAACGCCGCGATAATCGACATGGTAACCAGCAACTCGATCAGGGTGAACCCACCTACGCGACCAATACGTTGCAGCACATTCCCTCCCATCGCCCATTGACCTGCCGGAAAGCCAGGCAGCACGGACAATTACCAATACACTAGCCAGCGCTTTGATTACCAATTATCGTACTGTAACTATGCCTAACTGTCAATCGAGTGCTGACTAATGGGATTACGCACAGCTTCGGCAATAGTTAACCGTATAATCTCACCCCCTTTCCCATCTCCAACCCATAACTCCCATTCTTCCCATTACTCTCATAACTCCCATTCATCCGTCCGATAATGTTAGTCTGCGTTGTTTTTTAGGGTGTGAGCAAAGATGTTTGGAAGGGTGTGAGCGAAGCGAGCCCCGCCGGGTAACAGCTAAACCCCAGCGAGGTGAATCCCTCACCCAAATCCCCTCCCATAACTCCCATATCTCCCATATCTCCCATAACTCTCAACCATCCGCCCGATCCGTCCCAGAGGGTGTCCCGCGCGTAGTTGAAAGTTGAAATAGAGACCGGTGGCTCTCTCCGGGGGCATCTGGTAAGATGTC
>Ga0118677_10001404_pt1 | contig 41470 bp, 49 predicted proteins | sample AliMusrvi5mmetaG_FD_86154 | JGI IMG/M metagenome (GOLD analysis project Ga0118677, IMG submission 86154)
AACAAGGGATGGCGGCTTCAGAGATTATCAATCAAATCCAACAAAATCATTGCTCATATCATCTGACCAATGAAGACAATTCTTGGCTGCGCCAGCAGGGTGTCAGTACAGAGGTCATCACGTTTATGAACAACACCCGACAATCCCAACCACAAGGGCAGGTCAATTCCCAAGTGACTAATACCGTCATGGGATGGATTAAGGCAAAATTAAACGGGCAATAGGGTTAAGTTGCATTTAAGCTTCAGAAATCCTAATTTGTCCAGGTGTCCACTTTTAATTTGCAGATGACAACAACACAGATTTTCCAATTTGTTTTTGCGCTAAAAATATTGTATATTTGCTTGTGGCATGGATTTTTTAACAATAGCATCTTTCGCATCGCTCTATTCCTGTCGTAGTATAGCGATGAAAGCATTCGAATAGCCTGTGTATGAGAATAAATAAATCACAAAGTTTAATTATTTTCGTCTTATTTATCTTTGGAGGGCAAAGTATTGCGCCAATCCATAGCGCCCAGGCGCAGGTATTGAATTTACCTGTGCCTGGCGTCATGGTGGAGCTTTCCTCAGCTTATGTTCCTGTTTTAATGAAGGGGGTAAAGATTCATGCCGATAATCCGATGTTGCTTGATTTTATTCTGGACAATGGTCATTCCGGGCTTTTAGCCGATGACCCGAAGTTAAAAGAACAAAGTGAAAAGCTTATTAAATATTTTCTAGCCGCGGTCACGATTCCCGAGAATGACTTATGGGTCAATCTGTCTCCGTATGAAAAAAACCGTATTGTGCCCTCAGCTTTGGGAAAAACAGAGATGGGACGGGATATGTTGGCCCAGGACTATGTTTTAAAGCAACTGGCTGCATCGTTGATTTATCCTGAAAAACATTTAGGGAAGAAATTTTGGGACAGAGTCTATGCCCAAGTTAATGCCAAATTTGGCATTAATGAAGTCCCGGTTAACACCTTTAATAAGGTATGGATTTTGCCGGACGTCGCTCAGGTTTATGAACACAACAATACTGCGTATATTCTTAAATCGCGATTAAAAGTAATGCTGCAGGAAGATTACGAGGCGCTAAGAAGAAATACTCCCGGGGGAGGCTTCAAGAGCTCGCTTACTTCTCAAATTGTAAGGGAAGTGGTGATACCCGCTCTTGAAACCGAAGTCAATGAAGGGAGAAATTTCGCGCCATTGCGTCAGATATATCATTCATTGATTATGGGGGTTTGGTATAAGAACACACTTAAAAACGCGTTTTTAAATCAAGTGTATGCCAACAAGGGAAAAATTGATGGCGTTGATCTAAGCGATAGAGGAGCTGCGGCAAAAATTTACCGTCAATATTTAGCCGCGTATAAAAAGGGGGTCTTCAATTATATAAAAGAGGATATCGATCACGTTTCCCATCAAGCTGTCCCCCGTAAATATTTTTCCGGTGGAGAAGTTTGGCAAGTCAGCCAGGCTATGACAACAGTCCATGCGTTGACTGCGCCACTGTTATCCCCTGTTGGACAGATGTTCGATGTTCAATCCTTGCAGCTGGGGGTTGGGCCCAGCGTTTCCTCAACGGTCAATCCAGTCATTCTTCCCATCGGGGAACCATTTTTTGTATTGAATCGGACACGAATTGATGGGACATCGGGGCTTGAAAAATTTCTAGCGAAAGCAGATAGCGCGTCTATAAGTGCTCCTGTTGCAGGTTTTATATTTGGGAAAATAGCAGGATGGTGGTCTTTTTATAAATCTAATCCATTTCGCTTTACTAGGGCGCAAAGAAGAAGTATTCAAGAAACTGTAATGGGAGATAAACGAACTATAAAGCAAGGGGGGCAAGAGCATATTTATTGGGCGAATGCTCAATTAAACATATTGTTCAAAATTGCCAGGGAATCGCCAGATTTACTAAAAAAACTGTATGATTGGGTTAGTGATCCATCCTATAAAGTATCTCGTGACACTGTCAAAAAATTGGCGAGCGGTCAACATGTTCCAATCAGATTTATGTCTACTAGTAGTAGTGGAAATCAGAATAGGGTAGAAGCTATTTTAGAGCAATCATTTAAGGAGATTGCGCAATCCGCGTTGCGTCAGGACGGCGAAAGTATAACAATTGTTTCACCCTGGCAAGGGGAAGATGAACATCCCCTGCCTTTAGACCAGGAGTTGCCTGAATCAGGTGGATGGGGATTTTTGGGGACACCGCGCATGCTCAAAAACCATATAGAAGGTTATGAAGAGGGTATGAGCAAAATTTTAGATGTTCTTAAAGACATGTTGGATCCCGCTAAAGAAGATTATAATCCTGTTTTATTTAATAAGCTTTATTTGGCCATAATGGAGGAAAAAATTGACGATGATGTTTTAAGTTTGTTAAAAAATTTAAAATACGGAATAATCATGAAAGTATCAACTCTTAACATGCACGTTAGCATCCCTTTTGCTCCATCCTCTTTTAAATATAAGACGACAGTTAGAAACACACCACCTGGTATTAAAGACCTTTTAAGGTCTGCTGTACGCGGGGAAGGGGCGAATCGTTATTTGGTTTCTCCCTGGCTAGGCGACTCCGAAGCTAGTTTGACTCCAAGTGAAGCGATGGCTTCGGTTAGTTTCAAGAGGAATGTGGAAGGTGGTATTAATTTTAAAATGTCCCCCACCTTTATTAAATCAAATAAACTTCCTGGCAATATGGAGACGCAATTGGATGCCGCCATGATGGCAGGCTTTCAAAAAGGCGTATATAGTGGGATCAAGCCGCTGATTATAAAAATTACCCTCATCCATAATTTTCCTGCTTTCATAAATGGATTAAAAATAAATTAAACGGGCAGTAATCCTTAAGAAAAATTAAAGTAAAAAATTTAAGTTGACATTAAAAGTTTTTTTGACATAATGACCGTCACTTTGAATCCGCAGGTCTATCCTGTCTCAAAGAATTCTAATAAAGAAAAGAGGATTTACGAACATGAGTGAACAAGAATTAACCATGGAGCAGCTCTATGAGAGCACTCTGAAAGATATTAAGGAAGGAGAAATTATCAAGGGTACCATTGCCGCGGTGACTGCGAAAGAAGTCATTGTGGACATTGGTTTCAAATCCGAAGGATTTGTGCCTATTGAGGAATTTCGCAATCCAGCGGAACTTACTATCGGCGGAGAAATCGAAGTTCTCATCGAGAACATCGAAGATGACCACGGTCGTCTGATTCTTTCCTACGGTAAGGCCGAACGCTTAAAGGGTTGGCAAAAGATTTCCGACGATATCAATGAAGGGGATATGGTTGACGGCCGCATTGTGCGCGCGGTCAAGGGGGGGTATATTGTTGATGTGTTTGGCATCGAGGCGTTCTTGCCGATGTCGCTTTCCGCGTTTAAAGGCATTTCCAACAATGATATTACCACCAAGACGTTTAAATTTGTTGTGGCTAAAATGAACAAGCAAAGACGCAATCTGATTCTTTCCCGCCGAGAAATGGTGCAGAAGGAACGTGAAGAGGTGCGTGAAAAGCTTTGGGGTGAAATCAAAAAAGGACAGAAACGTAAAGGCCTTGTCAAAGGCATTACGGATTTTGGTGCCTTCATTGATTTAGGGGGTATTGACGGTCTTTTGCATATCACGGATATGAGCTGGAGCCGTATCAACCATCCTTCCGAAATTGTTTCCGTCGGGCAAAGGCTTGAAGTTTTGATTTTGGATTTCGACAAAGACAATTCCAAAGTTTCCTTAGGTTTAAAGCAGATTATCGCCAATCCTTGGGACGAAGCGGCTTCTAAATTTCCCGCCGGTGGCCGTATAAAGGGTAAAATTGTTAATATCATGCCCTATGGTGTGTTTTTAGAGATTGATAAAGGGATTGAAGGCCTTCTGCATGCTTCTGAAATCACCTGGCAGAAGAAGATGGTTAATCCTCAAGAAATGTTTAAGTTAGGCGATGTCATTGAGGTCCAGATCATCAATGTGGATAAAGATGCCAAACGTATTTCCTTGAGTATGAAGCAGCTGGAAGAAAATCCTTGGGCCAACGTCGCGCAGAAATTTAATGTGGGCGATAAGGTCAAAGGAATTGTCCGCGGCTTTACGGATTACGGGGCCTTTGTCGAACTTGACGGTGGTTTAGAAGGCATGATCCATGTTTCAGATATGTCTTGGATCAAGAAGGTGAACCATCCTCAGGAAGTTTTGCAAAAAGGTCAAGGGGTGGATGTGGTTGTCCAAGGTGTTGACGCGGAAAACCGTAAGATCACCCTCGGACTTAAGCAATTGCAGTCTAACCCTTGGGGCGAAATTGCCGAGAAGTTTCCGGTAGGTTCTGTGGTGTCTTCTGAAGTTGTGATGAATTCTAACTTCGGGGTGTTTGTCAAACTTGAGGGGGACATCGAAGCCTTGGTGTATTCTTCTGAAATTGATAAACAGCAGGCCTCCGCTTTAAAGCCTGGTGATAAATTGCAGGTGAAGGTCATTAAAGTTGACGTCGAGGGAATGAAAATCGGCGTTTCAGCGAGATTGTAATACAATAAACCAGACGTAGGGGCACGGCATGCCGTGCCCCTACTTTATTTTATGTCACCCCAAGAAGCCATCCATAAAATCTCCCGCGGGACAACAGAAATCATTAATTCTGATGATTTAGCCAAGAAACTGGCGCTTAATCGGCCTTTGATTATTAAAGCGGGTTTTGATCCGACCGCTCCGGACATTCATTTAGGGCACGTTGTACTATTAAAGAAGATGAGGCAGTTTCAGGATTTAGGCCACAGGGTTGTTTTTTTAATTGGGGATTTTACCGCCCAAGTTGGTGACCCGACGGGTCGCAATGAATTGCGCAAGAAGATGTCGTTGGCTGATATTGAACAAAATGCTAAGACGTATAAGTTGCAAGTCTTTAAAGTTTTAGATCCTCAAAAAACAGAAGTTGTCTTTAATAGTCATTGGTTAAGCCAATTGACTCCGCAGGATGTGTTAGAACTATCAGCGCACGTTACGGTAGCCCAAATGCTGGCCAGGGCAGATTTTAAAAAACGTTTTGAATCAGCCCGTGAAATCAGTCTTTTGGAATTTATCTATCCGCTGTTGCAAGGTTATGATTCAGTGCATTTAAAGGCCGACGTGGAATTAGGAGGCAATGACCAGAAATTTAATCTGCTCATGGGACGTCAATTGCAAGAAGCTTACGGCCAGCCGCCTCAGGTGGTGGTGATGACCCCGCTTTTGGAAGGTACGGACGGCGTTTCTAAGATGAGTAAGTCTTTGGGGAATTATATTGGCATCAATGAAAGTCCTAATGAGATTTTTGGTAAAATCATGTCGATAAGCGATGAATTGATGGTGCGTTATTATGAGCTTTTAACCGACGCGGATTTAAATGCGGTTAAAAAAATGCATCCCAAAGAAGCAAAATTACAATTAGCAAAAATTATTGTAGATATGTTTAATTTAGGTCCAAAAAAAGAAGGATTGCTTGGAAGATTATTTAGTAATAAAGCAGGTGTTGGATTTGTTAGTGAAGGAACTAAAGCTCGTGAATATTTTGAGAAAACTTTTAGCCAGCACCAAATTCCATCGGACATTCCGGAATTTAAAATTACGCAACAACAAAAATTATTAGACATTCTCTTGGCGGAAAAAATAATAGCTTCTAAGAATGAAGGCAGGCGGCTTTTAAAAGAAGGGGCCATCACGCGCGAAGGGATTGTTATATCCGACGAGAACTGGATGGTTTTGCCGGGTGTTTTAAAAGTTGGCAAGCGCCGCTTTTTACGGTTGATGTGATTTTTGATGGCGCAATGGTTGCTCATTGTTAGATTTTATAAAAATACAAAAAATATCCTTGACAAATAAAATATCAGCAGATATACTTTCGGTTCATTTGTTTCACGCTGCAGGTGGCCGTATATACTGCCCTTGTAGCTCAGTTGGTAGAGCACGTCCTTGGTAAGGACGAGGCCAGCGGTTCAATCCCGCTCGAGGGCTTGTAGTTATATCATAAATTCCTTCGGCCACACTCAGTAGCTTAAAAAGATGCTGAGCACAGTCGAAGCACTTCATGTGACTCCGTAAAGGTCAATTAACTTTTGCGGGGGAGCGCGAAAAGTTGGAACTAAAATATGCGCGAGACAATTCATTTTCAATGCACTCAATGCAATCGAATTACTTATAACAGTACTAAAGATAAAAAGAAGAAACCAGAACGTATTGAGATTAAGAAGTTCTGTTCGTTCTGTCGTAAACATACCGTCCATAAAGAGACGAAAAAATAACTTTACTGGTGATTTGTGACCTGGTGACGTACATATTTAGGCCTGTAGCTCCAATTGGTAGAGCGACGGTCTCCAAAACCGTGCGTTGCAGGTTCGACCCCTGCCAGGCCTGTTAAATTTTCCTTAGGGAAAATGAAATCCCGCCAAAGTCGGGACAGAGGATTTGATGATAGCAAAGGTACAAAATTTTATTGGGGAAGTCCTGGCGGAGATGAAAAAAGTCTCTTGGGTGAGTCGTCAGGAATTATGGGATTCAACGCTGGTTGTTGTTGCCAGCGCTTTACTTTTAGGTTTATTTCTGGCGGCCATTGATTTGCTTCTTTCAAAAGGCGTAGCCCACTTATTAAGGTAGAACATTTATGAAATGGTATGTGGTTCATACGCAAACAGGTGCTGAGGAAAGAGCTAGGGCTGGTCTAGAAAGCCGTATAGCCAGTACAACACTAAAGCAGTATGTCGCTGAAGTTGTTGTGCCAACGGAACAGGTTTCAGAGGTCCGTGGAGGGAAAAAGCGGATAACCAGTCGTAAGTTTTTCCCTGGATACCTTTTATTAAAGATGGAAATGAACAAGGAAAGCTGGTATCTGGTCAAAACAACACCAGGGATTACTGGTTTTATCGGTCCAGGGAGACAGCCTCAACCCTTGACTGATGCGGAAGTGGATAATATCCTTAAACGTACGGAAGAAACAGGTACAAAGCCTTCACCTAAGATTGTATTTGAAGTCAGTGAAGCTGTTCGCATCGCGCAAGGGCCGTTTGCGAATTTCAATGGTTCTGTGATGGAAGTTTATCCAGATCGTGGCAAATTAAAGGTAAGTGTTTCCATATTCGGCCGTTCGACTTTAGTGGAACTCGAATACTGGCAAGTTGAAAAGATTTAGGGTGTGATCTATGGCTAAAGAAGTCGTTGCTCAAATTAAACTTTATGTTCCCGCTGGTCAGGCCAATCCTGCGCCTCCAGTTGGTCCTGCGTTAGGTCAGCATGGTGTGAACATCATGATGTTCTGCAAAGCATTCAATGATAAAACTAAAGGCAAAGAAGCGTTGCCTTTACCAGTCATTATTTCTGTTTATAAAGACAAATCTTTTGATTTTGTCATTAAAACGCCACCGAGTTCAGCTCTCATCAAGAAGGCGGCAAAATTAGCTAAGGCATCCGGTACAGCGGGCAAAGAAGTCATTGGTTCGCTGACGACGAAACAGGTCGAAGAAATTGCCAAAATGAAGATGGATGATTTAAATACTATCGATATGAAGCAGGCGATTATTACCATTTCCGGTACAGCCCGAAGCATGGGTATTGAAGTAAAAGGATAATATATGTCACATTTAAGTAAACGCATGAAAGAAGTTAATAAAGTCGTCGAAGGAATTAAAAATCCGATTTCCTTGATTGAAGCGATTTCCTATTTAGCGAAAGCGCCCAAGGTAAAGTTTGATGAGACGGTAGAATTGCATTTTAATTTAAACGTTGATTTAAAAGCTTCTGATCAGGGTATTCGCGGTACTGTCGTGTTGCCTCATGGAATTGGCAAATCGGTAAAGGTCGCTGTCTTTTGTAAAGGTGACGCTGTTGCCAAGGCGCAAGCTGCTGGTGCGGATTATATCGGGAGCAATGATTTAATTGATAAAGTCAACGGCGGTTTTATGGATTTTGACGTGGTGGTGGCGACCCCTGACATGATGCGAGATATCAGTAAATTGGGTAAGGTTTTAGGCCCTCGAGGACTTATGCCAACGCCTAAAGCAGGAACGGTAACAACCGATGTGGAACGTACCGTTAAAGAAGTCAAAGCTGGTCGCGTTGAATTCAAGTCAGATAAACAGGGCGGAATTCATTTAGGTATTGGAAAGAAATCATTTGCTGAGAATAAATTAGTGGAAAATGCCCAACAGGTCATTGAAGCTGTTAATCATGCGAAACCGGCGACTGTCAAAGGGAATTTAATTAAAAGTCTATCTGTGGCAACTACCATGGGCCCGGGAGTGAAGGTGGTCATATGAAAGTCGGACAACTATATCGTCAACGTATCGCCGAAAGCGTTCAAGAAGGGGTTACCAAGAAAAGTAATACTTTTGTTGTGACCTATAGCGGCATTTCTTCTTCCAAAATGGATCGGTTACGTAAAGATTTAAAACGTAAAAAAGCGGATGTTTTGATGTCTAAAACATCGGTGGCTCGTATTGCCTTAAAGAATTCTAATTATCAAACATTAGCTGAGCGTCTCAACGGCCAATTGGCTCTCATTTTGAGCGACTCTGATGCTTCAGAGATTTCTAAGATTATTGTTAAGTTTTCTAAAGACTATGAAGGTTTCATCGTACAGGGAGGGGTTCTCAACGGCGCTGTTTTGACATCTCAAGAAGTCAACACATTGTCTGATTTGCCTTCCCGCGAAGTTCTTTTATCGAAATTCGTCGGTACTTTACAAGCGCCGGTGACGCGTTTCGCTGCAGCTTTAAATGCTAAATCACGAGATTTTGTCTCGATTTTAAAACAGAAAAGTGAAAAGGGAGGGAATTAAGATGTCCGAAACAGCCGTTAAAGAATTAGCCCCAAAACTTGAGGGGATCTACAAGGAAGTAACTAGTTTGACTGTCCTCGAATTGGCCGAGTTGGTCAAAGCGATGGAGGATAGATTAGGAATTCAGGCCGCTGCTCCTGTGGCTGTCGCTGCTGTTGGTGGTGCTGCCGCTGCTGCTCCTGTTGAAGAGAAAACGTCCTTTGACGTTGTCTTGAAGGAAGTGGATCCTGCCAAAAAGATTGGTGTTATTAAAGAAGTGCGCGCGATGACCAATTTAGGGTTAGCGGAAGCTAAAACCTTGGTTGAAGCAGCACCTAAAACCATCAAGGAATCCGTTCCTAAGGCCGAAGCTGAAGAACTCAAGAAGAAACTCGAAGCTGCTGGCGCTAAAGTAGAATTGAAGTAATTCAAAACACTACTTATCTCATTAACCTTGATACTGAGGGGTGAATGTTGCCCCTTGGTCTGTGGTTGACAAGAACTCAATTAAAATGAGCATTGTCACCATAAATTGGCGGAACATATGGAAAAGCTAAAAATCAAAGATTTTAGTAAATTCCTGGACAATTTCGAATTGCCACAGTTATTGGATATTCAAACTCTTTCTTATGAAGATTTTCTTCAAAGAGAGATTCATACCGATAAGCGCAAGGATCAAGGATTAGAAGAAGTTTTCCGTGAAGTGTTTCCTTTGGAAAGCTACGATGCGCAAATTCGTTTGGAATATATCGGATACTCTATTGGTAAAGAGAAATATTCCCGTTATGAATGTCAACGTCGTGGAATGACCTACGCTGCTCCTTTAAAAGTCAAACTGCGTTTGATCACTCCAGTTGATATTAAAGAGCAGGAAGTTTATTTTGGTGATTTCCCTCTAATGACGGATACGGGAACTTTCATTATAAATGGTGATGAACGCGTCGTTGTTTCTCAAATTCAGCGTCCACCAGGCGTTTCTTTCGAAGAAGAGACTCATCCTACAGGTAAGAGTATTTATTACGGCCGCATTATCCCTTCACGTGGCGCGTGGTTTGAGATTAAATATGATCTTAATGATGTTTTAATTGCGTATGTTGATCGTCGTCGTAACTTCCCTGCTTCTCAGATACTTCGTATTATGGGGTTGGCCACGACTGATGATATGAAGAAAATGCTGGGTGATCAATTCGATAAGTTAAACAATACTTTGGAAAAGGATCATACCACAACTAAAGAAGAAGCTTTACTAGATTTCTATCGTAAGATGCGTCCCACAGAACCGGCAACGGTGGAAGTGGCGGAGACCTTATTCTTCCGTTTATTTTTTGATCCTAAGCGCTATGATCTTAGTAAGGTTGGCCGTCATATTGTTAATCGTAAATTAGGTACCACGGTGTCCATGGACAACCGTGTGCTTGATATCGAAACTGTGGTTGCTGTTATAAAATATTTAGTCGGACTACGTGAAGGTACCGGCGAATGTGACGATATCGACCATTTGGGTAATCGTCGTATTAAATCCGTTGGTGAATTAATTCAGAATCAAGTGCGTATCGGTTTAGCCAGGCTAGAACGTTCTATCAAGGAACGTTTGGTTGTTATGAGTTCTTTTGAGAATTTGACCGTTCATCACTTGATTAACTCTCGTTTATTCTCTAATCAAATTCAGGATTTCTTTGCCCGAAGCCAGCTGTCTCAGTTTATGGATCAAGTTAATCCTTTATCGGAAATGACACATAAGCGTCGTATGTCAGCTCTTGGTCCTGGTGGTCTTTCCAGAGAACGTGCCGGTTTCGAAGTGCGTGACGTGCACCCGACCCATTATGGCCGTGTCTGTCCCATTGAAACTCCTGAAGGTCCAAACATCGGTCTTATTGCTTCTTTGACGACTTGTGCTAGGGTCAATGAGCTAGGGTTCATTGAAACGCCTTACCGTAAAGTCGTTGAGGGGAAGGTATCAAGTAAGAAGATTGAATTTTTAACGGCTGATATTGATCAAAATAAATATATTGCTCAGGCTAATTCTCGCATTGATCAAGACGGTAATTTTACAGAACCTTTAGTTTCTTGTCGATATAAGGGAGACTTCCCACATGTTAAACCTCAAAAGGTTGAATACATGGATGTCTCGCCCAAGCAACTGGTCTCTGTAGCGGCAGCATTGATTCCATTCTTGGAACACGATGACGCTAACCGAGCTTTGATGGGTTCTAACATGCAGCGTCAGTCAGTGCCCTTGATGATTCCTGAAGTTCCTTTAGTTGGGACTGGGATGGAGGGCAAGGTTGCTCAAGACTCTGGTGTTGTTGTGATGTCCAAAGAGGCGGGTGTTGTAACCAAGGTTGATGGTCGTGAAATTATTGTTGGTAAAAATACCTATACTCTTAAGAATTTCCAACGTTCAAACGCTAACACCTGTGTGCATCAACGTCCTTTGGTTAAGTTGGGCCAAAAAGTGGATGCTGGTGAGGTAATTGCCGATGGTATAGGTACGAGTTTCGGACGTTTGGCTTTAGGCCGCAATGTCTTGGTAGCTTTTATGCCTTGGCGTGGTTATAACTTTGAAGACGCTATTTTGATTAATGAGCGTATCGTCCGTGAAGATGTCTTTACATCTATTCACGTTGAGCGTTTTGAATGTGAGTGTCGCGAAACTCGTCTTGGTAATGAAGAAGTGACGCGTGATATTCCAAACGTAGGCGATGAGGCCCTAAAAGATTTAACTGAAGAGGGTATTATTCGCGTTGGAGCAGAGGTTAAAGCGGGAGATATTTTAGTTGGTAAGGTTACTCCAAAAAGTGAAAAAGAACTTTCTCCTGAAGAGCGCTTGTTAAGAGCTATCTTTGGTGAAAAAGCTGCCGATGTTCGTGATACGTCTTTAACATTGTCTCCTGGAATTGAAGGGGTCATTGTGAACGTAGAAGTTTTTGCCCGTAATGAGCGTGGTCGAAAATCTAAATCGGACAAAACTAAAGAAAGTTCAGCAATTCACAAAATCAAAGAATATTACAAGCAGGAAATTGAGATTATTAATCAAGAAAAAGATGCCAAGTTAAGCAAGATTTTAGGCATTGATAAGAAACGTGTTTCAAAATTAACCATCGAAGATATCGATGAAGGTTCTGAGGCGCGTGAAGTGATGGGCTTTTACAATGATAAAATAGCCCAATTGATGGAAGAAGAAGAGCGCGAATTGGATTTAATCCGTCGCGGCGATGAATTGCCAGCGGGTGTTTTAAAGCGTGTGGTGGTGTACGTGGCTACCAAACGGAAACTTTCGGTTGGTGATAAAATGGCCGGTCGCCACGGTAATAAAGGTATTGTCTCACGCATCATGCCGGATGAAGATATGCCATTTTTAGAGGATGGTCGCTCCGTTGATGTGGTGCTTAATCCACTAGGCGTTCCTTCACGTATGAACGTTGGACAGTTGCTGGAAACCCATTTGGGTTGGGCAGCAAAAGCTTTAGGATTCCACGCAGAAACGCCAGTTTTTAATGGTGCTACTGAACAGGAAATCCGTGACCTCTTAAAAACAGCAGGATTGCCTCAAGATGGTAAGGCTGTTGTTTTTGATGGTCATACAGGTATTGGGTTTGAGCAGAAAGTGACTGTTGGTTATATTTATATGCTCAAATTAAATCACTTGGTTGATGAAAAAATTCACGCCCGTTCTATTGGGCCGTATTCGTTAGTTACGCAACAACCACTCGGCGGAAAAGCGCATTTTGGTGGTCAGCGATTCGGAGAAATGGAAGTTTGGGCTTTAGAAGCATACGGCGCGGCGTATACCTTGCAGGAAATGTTGACCGTTAAATCTGACGATGTCAACGGCCGTAGTCGAATTTATGAAGCGATAGTCAAAGGTGAGCAGGCACTTGCTCCAGGAACGCCTGAATCTTTCAATGTTTTAGTTAAAGAGTTGCAAGGCCTTTGCTTAGATATTCGTATGGAAAGAGCTGAATCCGAACAACCACAAAAGGAAGAAGCCAAATAATGACTAAAATAGATATCACAAAACAAGATCGAATTACGATTAGAATCGCCTCCCCGGAGGTTATATCTTCATGGTCAACCGGCCCTGTTAAAAAAGCCGAGACGTTAAATTACCGTACTTTGAAACCAGAAAAGGATGGACTCTTCTGTGAGAAGATTTTTGGACCTATTCGTGACTGGGAATGTAATTGCGGTAAATATAAAGGGATTAAATTTAAAGGGATCACCTGCGACCGTTGCGGGGTTTTAGTGACTCGTTCTTCGGTGCGTCGTGAACGCATGGGACACATTGATTTGGCCTGTCCAGTGACCCATATTTGGTTTTACAAAGCGGTGCCTTCCCGTTTGGCGGCCTTGTTGCAAGTAGGTTTAAGAGATTTAGAAAAGCTCATTTATTATGAAGAATATGTCATTATTGACCCAGGTACTTCACCTTTAAAGAAAAAGCAATTCCTCTCGGAAGATGAATATCAAGATGCCATGGTCAAATACGGAGGGGCTTTTAAAGCTAAAATTGGAGCTGAAGCAGTCCGTGATTTACTTAAAGAAATTGATTTGGCAGTCTTGTGCAAAAAGTTACGTAAAGATTTGGCGGATGCTAATCCTAATGGAACTAATTTTAAGAAATTAGCCAAAACGTTAAAGATTGTCGAGGATTTTAGAGTTTCTGGTAATAAATCTGAGTGGATGGTGTTGGATGTGTTGCCAGTTATCCCACCCGACCTTCGTCCGTTGGTTCCTTTGGAGGGGGGGCGTTTTGCTACTTCCGACTTAAATGATTTATATCGTCGAGTTATTAACCGTAATAACCGTTTAAAGAAGCTTATCGATCTTAATGCGCCGGAAATTATCATTCGTAATGAGAAGCGTATGTTGCAGGAAGCGGTAGATGCTTTGTTAGATAACGGCCGTCATGGTCGTCCTGTATTAGGAAGCGGGAATCGTCCTTTGAAATCCTTATCGGATATGCTCAAAGGAAAGCAAGGCCGTTTCCGTATGAACCTGTTGGGAAAGCGTGTTGACTATTCTGGTCGTTCTGTTATTGTCGTTGGTCCAGAACTTAAGTTGCATCAATGCGGTTTACCAAAGAAAATGGCCTTGGAATTATTTGAGCCTTTTATCATTCGTAAATTACGTGATAAAGGTTTTGTTCATACCATTAAAGGTGCTAAGAGAATGGTGGAACGCGCCAAGATTGAAGTGTGGGATATCTTGGATGAAGTTATTCAAGACCATCCAGTTATGCTTAACCGCGCGCCTACACTGCATCGTTTATCTATTCAGGCATTTCAACCTGTGCTTATAGAAGGTAAAGCTATTAAACTTCATCCTCTTGTCTGTACAGCCTTTAACGCAGACTTCGACGGGGATCAGATGGCTGTGCATGTGCCTTTGAGTTTGGAAGCTCAAATTGAATGCCGTCTACAATTATTATCGGTAAACAATTTATTCTCTCCGGCTGATGGACGTCCTGTTGTGTCTCCAACCCAAGATATCGTTTTAGGTTTGTATTATTTGACCAAGGAACGAACAGGGTCTCGAGGGGAAGGTCACTTGTTTGCTAGTCGTGATGAAGTTAAAATTGCTTATAATGATGGGTATTTAGACACCCATGCGCGTATTAAATTACGTTTAGATATTCCTGTTTGGGGACAAGAAAAACCGTCTTTGGTTATCCAGCCGGATTTAAAAGTTAAGGCTAATCATAAAGAAGAAGAGCCGAAAGCTAAAGCAACGACTATTATTGAGACAACTGTTGGTCGGGTATTTTTTAATGAAATCTTACCTAAAGACTACGGTTTTGTGAACGATCTTTTAGATAAAAAACGTGTCGGCGCTGTCATTGCCGATTGTTATAAACGTTTTGGTCAGCATCGAACTGTCAAATTGCTCGATGATGCTAAACAATTAGGGTTTATTAAATCGACGGAAGCGGGTATTTCCATCGCGATGTCGGATTTAACAATCCCTGAGGATAAGCCTCGGATTATCGCCGCTGCTAAAGCGGAAGTCGCTAAAGTAGATGATCAATACCGTAAAGGTATTATCACGGGTCGTGAGCGTTATAATAAAGTTATCGACGTGTGGACCCATACGACGGAAACTCTTTCGGACATGGTGTTTAAGAAAATGGATCCGTTTAATCCGGTCTATATCATGGCGGATTCTGGCGCTCGCGGTTCTAAATTGCAAATTCGTCAGCTCTCAGGTATGCGTGGGCTTATGGCCAAACCGTCGGGCGAAATTATTGAAAATCCAATTACGGCATCATTCCGTGAAGGTCTGACTGTTTTGGAATACTTTATTTCAACGCACGGCGCGCGTAAAGGTTTGGCGGACACGGCTCTTAAAACTGCCGACGCGGGTTATTTAACTCGTCGTTTAGTGGATGTGGCCCAAGAAGTAGTTGTTAATATTATTGATTGCGGTACTGTCAATGGTATTACGGTTGCGGCTATCACTGAAGGTGATGAATTGGTAGTTTCGCTAAAAGAACGTATCGTTGGGCGCGTTGCTCTTGATAATATTGTTGATATTGTTACCGATACCCAAGTAGTGGGTTCGGGAGAGATGATTACCGATGAAAATGCGGATATCATCGAACAATTAGGTATTGAGAAGGTTCGTATCCGCTCTGTTCTGACTTGTGAAGCGGAACAAGGTATTTGCGTTAAATGTTATGGGCGCAACTTAGCAAACCAGCGACTAGTGGAGATTGGTGAAGCTGTGGGTACTATCGCCGCTCAAAGTATTGGAGAGCCAGGTACACAGCTGACCATGAGAACCTTCCACATTGGTGGTACTGCGTCTCGTACCATTGAACAATCATTTATTAAAGTTAAGCAAGATGGTCTTGTCAAATATCATCAATTGCGGGTTGTTGCTCGTGGTAAAGAATTTATTGTTTTAAATCGTAACGGTGCTGTCAGTATCAATAACGAATATGGCCGTGAGTTTGAACGTCATCTTTTACCACAAGGTGCGGCTTTGTCCTTTAACGATGGGCAGAGTATAACTAAGGGTGAAATTATTGCTACTTGGGATCCGTATACAATTCCTATTATCACAGAAGCTAAGGGTAAGGTTTCTTTCGAAGATTTAATTGAAGACGCCACCTATCAGCGTGAAGAAAATCCTGTTACTGGAATCGTCGAGCGTGTTGTCGTCGAACATAAACAAGAATTTCATCCGCAAATTATCATCAGTGATGATAAGGGAGAGATTGTTGGTATTTATTCAATTCCTGTGGGGGCTCACATTTTAGTTAATGATAAGGATGTGATTTCTGCCGGCGAGTTGATTGCTAAGATTCCTCGAGGAGCTAGTAAGACTCGTGATATTACAGGCGGTCTTCCACGCGTCGCTGAATTATTTGAAGCTCGTCGACCAAAAGACCCTGCTGTTATTTCAGAAATTGATGGTCTGTGTGAATTTGGTGAAGACAAAAAAGGTTTAAGAACTATCATCGTCAAAAGTTCAACAGGTATGGCCAAGGAATATACGATTCCTCATGGTAAACATCCAAATGTTTATAAGGGGGACCATGTGTTCGCGGGTCAACAATTAACGGATGGGCCTGTTGTTCCTCATGATATCTTGCGCGTCAGCGGCGATAAAGCGCTTCAAGAATATTTATTAAATGAAGTTCAAGAAGTGTATCGTTTGCAGGGCGTAAGAATTAATGATAAACATATAGAAATTATTATATCTCAAATGTTAAAGAAAGTTCGCATCGATGATGTCGGTGATGCTGACTTTGTCGTCGGAGATCAGGTTGATCGTGTCACGTTTAAGAAAGCAAATGAAGCGGTTCTTAAGAAAAAAGGAAAGCCTGCTCAAGCGACTCCATTACTTTTGGGGATTACAAAAGTCTCTTTGACGACGGAGAGTTTTATTTCCGCCGCGAGTTTCCAAGAAACAACAAGAGTCTTGACAGAAGCCGCAGCTTCAGGTAAAATTGATCTTTTACGTGGGTTGAAGGAAAATGTCATCGTCGGACATTTGATTCCAGCAGGGACTGGAATCAGTGAATATAAAAACATTGAATCGGTGAAATATGCCAACGATATCTCAGTTAATCAGACATCGCAGACAGTTGAAAATCAAGCGCAGTAAATCTCCTGCGCTTACAAGTTGTCCACAACGTCGCGGTGTATGTTTGCAAGTAAAAACAATGACTCCGAAAAAACCAAATTCGGCTCTTCGGAAAATCGCTCGTGTCCGTTTATCAAATAAGATTGAAGTAACATCCTATATTCCTGGTGAAGGACATAATTTACAGGAACACTCGATAGTATTGGTTCGCGGAGGTCGCGTTAAAGATTTGCCAGGTGTGCGTTATCATATTGTCCGTGGTACACTGGACACAGCGGGCGTTGCGAACCGTAATAAAAGTCGTTCCAAATATGGGACCAAGAGGGGTAAAAAGTAAAGATGAGAAGACGACGTGCAGAAAAAAGAAAAGTTATTGGTGATCCTAAATTCAATAGTGATTTAGTGACAAGGTTTGTTTCTATTATTATGACTGAAGGTAAGAAGACTATAGCCGAACGTATTGTCTATAGCGCTTTGGAAATATTAAAAGAAAAAACCCAAGAAGAAAGTTCTGTAAAGGCTCTTAATAAAGCTATTGATAACGTTCGCCCGCGATTGGAAGTTAAATCTCGTCGAGTTGGTGGAGCAACCTATCAAGTTCCAACAGATGTTGTCCCAGCGCGTGGAATGTCTTTAGCAATGCGTTGGATTCGGGATTATGCTAGAAATAAAAAAGGTAAACCAATGGAAGTTAAGCTTGCTGAAGAATTAGTCTCCGCTTATAAATCCGAAGGCCCTGCAATTAAAAAACGTGATGAAACCCACAAAATGGCAGAAGCTAACAGAGCTTTCAGCCATCTACGATGGTAAAGAAAACAATACACTATGGCCTCTAATACTATTCCTTTAATAAAATTTCGTAATTTTGGTATTATCGCGCATATTGATGCCGGTAAGACAACCACCACTGAGCGTATTCTATACTACACGGGTGCGATTCATAAGATGGGTAATATCGATGATGGTAACACTACCATGGATTGGATGCCCCAAGAGCAGGAACGAGGTATTACAATTACTGCGGCGGCAACTACTTCATTTTGGCGTGAACATCGTTTGAATATTATTGACACTCCAGGACACGTGGATTTCACGATTGAAGTCGAGCGCTCACTTAAGGTTCTTGATGGCTGCGTTATTGTTTTGTGTGCTTGCTCGGGAGTTCAGCCTCAAACCGAAACTGTATACCGTCAAGCAGATAAATATAATGTCCCTCGTATTGGGTTTATTAATAAAATAGATCGCCTCGGAGCTGATTTTGATCGAGTTGTTGGTGAAATGCGTGAACGTTTTGGGGCCAATGCCGCAGGTATTGAGTTTCCTGACGGTGCTGAAGATAATTTTAAAGGGATTATTGATATCCTTAATGAACAGTACATTCAATATAAAGACAAAGACGGAATTGAATTTGACCGTTTGCCGCTTCCTGAAGAATTTAAAGAAAGAACAAAAAATTACCGTCATGAATTGATTGAGCGTTTGGCAGAAGTTGATGATGAAATGGCTGATTTTTTCCTCAATGGAAAAGAACCAACAAAACAACAGATTATGGCGGCTATTCGTCGTACTGTCATAACGTGTAAATTTATTCCAGTGTTGGTTGGGACGGCGTTAAGAAATCGAGGTGTACAAATGGTGCTCGATGCCATTGTAGATTTTTTACCTTCGCCTCTGGAAATCCCTCCAATGAAAGGTTTTAATCCTGAAAATAAAGAGGAAGTTATTCAATTGAAGGTTGAACCAACGGCTCCTCCTGTTGGTTTAGTATTTAAAATTGCTTCTGATCCTTATGTTGGAAAAATATTTTTTACTCGTATTTATTCTGGTACATTTGTCCCTGGTCAAAACTACTTAAATTCTTCCAATGGCAAAAAAGAAAAAATTGCTAAAATCGTTTTAATGCATTCAAACAAACAAGAAATTGTTTCGTCTGCTTCAGCAGGAGAGATCGTCGCGCTCGTTGGGCTTAAGGAATCTAAGTCTGGTGATACTCTGTGTTCCGAAGAGACGCCTATTTTGTTGGAAGGTCTAAAGCCGCCAGAAGCTGTTGTTTCATTAGCTATCGAACCAAAAACAAAGGCTGACCAAGATAAAATGGGTATGGTTTTGCGTAAATTTCTCGACGAGGATCCTTCCTTGCGCGTAAAATTTGATCATGAAACATCTCAAACAATTATTTCAGGTATGGGGGAATTGCATCTTGAAATTATTGTTGATCGTATGAAGCGTGAAAATAATTTGGACGCAAATGTTGGGCGTCCTGAAGTTGCATACAAGGAAGCTATTACAAAGAAAGTAACAAACGTCGTCGGTAAATATATCCAACAGAGTGGTGGTCGTGGAAAATATGGACATTGCGTTATTGATGTTGAGCCAGGCGAGCCAGGAACGGGGTTTGTCTTCGTCGACAAAATAAAAGGTGGGGCTATCCCACGTGAATTTATTAAGCCAATAAAAGAAGGTATTGAAATTGGCGCACAAAATGGTATACTTGCAGGCTATCCAGTGACAGACTTTATCGTTACTTTGGTAGATGGTTCTTATCATGATGTTGACTCTGATGAAATGTCTTTTCAATTAGCAGGTAAGCAGGCTATTAAAGAAGCATTTCGTAAAGCCAGTTCAGTTTTTCAAGAACCAATTATGAAATTAGAAGTTGTTGTCCCTGAAGATTATTGGGGTAATGTTATAGGAGATTTGATGACACGTCGTGCTCAAATTAAGGAAACAGGTAATCGTGGCAAATTGAAAACTGCCATTGCAAATGTTCCTTTAGCCGAAATGTTTGGGTATGCGAATGCGATACGTTCTCTAACGCAGGGAAGAGGAACTCCCTCAATGGAACCGGCTTATTATGCGCAGGTTCCTAATAATCTCGCTGAGAAAATCATTGGCGCTCGTCAAGAGGTCGCCGCAAGATACAATTAAAATTGATATTAAAATAAAGATAAAACAAATACACCAGGAGGATTAGTCAATGGCAAAAGAAAAATTTGAACGTAATAAACCACACTTAAATATTGGAACAATTGGCCACGTTGATCATGGTAAGACAACATTGTCTGCTGCTATTTCAACTGTTTTAAGTAAAAAAGGTTTAGCTCAAGCTCGCGCTTACGATTCCATTGATAATGCTCCGGAAGAAAAAGAACGCGGCGTTACCATTAACATCTCACATTTGGAATATGAAACTGAAATTCGTCACTATGCGCATATCGATTGCCCTGGTCACGCTGACTATATCAAGAACATGATTACTGGAGCTGCTCAGATGGATGGAGCAATCTTAGTCGTTTCTGCAACAGATGGTCCAATGCCACAAACTCGTGAACACATTCTATTAGCTCGTCAAGTTAACGTACCTCGTATAGTTGTTTTTATGAACAAATGCGATCAAGTTACTGATCCAGAATTGTTGGATTTAGTAGAGTTGGAAGTGCGTGATTTATTAACTAAATACAAGTTCGACGGCGATAAAACCCCAATTATCCGTGGTTCCGCTCTCGATGCATTAAATAATCCTACGGAATTTGAAGGTAAAGCTAAGCCCATTTTAGACCTTATGAAAGCAGTTGATGAGTATATTCCCGCTCCTGTCCGTGAGTTAGATAAGCCTTTTATCATGGCTGTTGAAGATGTATTCTCCATCTCTGGTCGTGGAACAGTGGCTACAGGTCGTGTTGAACGCGGACGTTGTAAGGTCGGCGAAGAAGTTGAATTAATTGGTTTACGCCCCGACATTAAAAACGTTGTTATCACTGGTGTTGAAATGTTCCGTAAGGAATTAGATGAAGGATTAGCTGGTGATAATTTAGGTCTTTTATTACGTGGTGTTAATAAAGAAGATGTAGAACGCGGAATGGTTTTAGCTGCTAAAGGTACCATTAAGCCTCATACCAAATTCAAGGCTTCTGTTTATATTTTAACTAAAGAAGAAGGTGGTCGTCATACGCCGTTCTTTAAAGGTTATCGTCCTCAGTTTTATTTTAGAACAACCGACGTAACCGGGACAGCAGAGTTACCAGAGGGTGTTGAAATGTGTATGCCTGGTGACAATGTTGTGTTGACTATCGAACTTATTATACCTGTAGCTATGGAAAAAGAATTACGCTTCGCTATCCGCGAAGGTGGTCGTACCGTTGGAGCAGGTGTTATTTCAGAGGTAATTAAGTAATGCAAAAAATCCGTATTAAACTCAAAGCGTTTGATCATCGGTTGATTGACCAATCAACTCAAGAAATTGTGGACACGGCTATTCGTACAGGAGCTCAGGTCTTAGGTCCCGTACCATTGCCGACTAAAAAGGAACTGTATACTGTTCTTCGATCACCAGTTATTGATAAAAAGAGTCGTGAGCAGTTTTTTTTAGCCACACATAAACGTTTAATTGATTTAGTCAACCCTACATCCAAAACAGTGGAAGCTCTGCGCAAGTTGAATTTGCCTGCTGGGGTGGATGTTGAGATCAAACAGTAGAGTTTAAGAAATATTTATTTGGCACTAATTTAAGGAGTTTCTCGTGATTAGAGGCATAATGGGTAAGAAAATTGGTATGACGCAGATTTTCGACAATGAAGGAAATGTTATTCCTGTCACTGTTGTCGAAGCTGGTCCTTGTACGGTCTTAGGTTTAAAAGATAATCCTAATAAGATTGTTCTAGGTTATCTGCCGGTCAAAGAAAACCGTTTAAATAAACCTGTATCTGGATTCTTTAAGAAATTAGGAGTTTCACCTTTAAAGCGTATCCATGAATTTACTAGTACGGATAATAAAGATTATAAGATCGGTCAAGAAATTAAAGCCGATTTATTTAAAGCAGGTGATTACGTAGATGTGACGGGAACCTCGATTGGTAAAGGATTTCAAGGTGGTATGGTTCGTTGGAACTGGAGTGGTGGTCCAGCAGCTCATGGTTCTATGCATCATCGTCGTATAGGTTCTAATAGCGCCTCGTCAGATCCTTCTCGTACGTATAAAGGTCATCACATGCCCGGTCATATGGGTATGGATACTGTAACTATGCAGGGACTTAGAATTATGCGAGTCGAGGCTGAACAAAATTTACTTTTAGTAAAAGGCTGTGTCCCTGGATCAAAAAATAGCTTTTTACTAATTAATATATCTAAGAAAAAGGCTTATCGTGCACTAGATGAAAAGAGAGAAGTGGTCGCTGTCAAACGTAATCCAATGAAACAAAGCAAAGCAGCAGCTGCTAAAACCACTAAAAAGTAATATTAGGAAAATTATATGCCAGAATTAAATGTTGTTGACATAGAAGGAAAGAAAAAGCAGGTTGTTGATCTTCCTGGAGAAAAATTTGGGGTTCATGTTCAAGATGCGGTTATTCACCAAGCCGTAGTAATGTACCAAGCCAATACACGACAGGGAACAGTATCTACAAAAGATCGTTCTTTGGTCTCTGGTGGTGGTAAAAAACCATGGCGTCAAAAAGGGACTGGTCGTGCTCGAGCGGGTTCCTCACGATCACCTCTATGGAAAAAGGGTGGCATCATTTTTGGACCTAAACCTCGTGATTTTTCCGTGGAAATACCCAAGAAGGTGCGTATTGCTGCCTTGAGAGAATCTTTAAATGCAAAGTTTTTAAGTAATGAAATTACGTGTATCGATAAAATAGAAGTACCTTCAGGTAAAACTAAGGATTTTGCTTTAATTCTTGAAAATTTAAAACTGAATGGTCGCGTGTTGGCCATTTTAGATGGTAGTGATGCCAAAACATTCTTAGCGTCACGGAACATCGCTCTTTTAACAATTAACAGAGCTAGCGATGTCAATGCGCGTGATATTTTAAGCAATAAGAATTTATTGGTTACTAAAACAGCATTAGAAACTTTACTTAAGAGAATTGAATAAATGATTACTTCCTATGACATTATTAAAAGTTTAGTGCGTACTGAAAAAAGCACATCGCAAGAAAAGCAACGTAAGTATCTATTTCGTGTATCTACTGTAGCCACAAAAATTGATATTAAACGTGCCGTTCAAGAAATTTATAAAGTCAAAGTTCAAGATGTTAATACGGTTCATGTCCCTGGAAAATTAAAAAGAGTTCGTTTTAAGTCTGGGTACAGTTCTTCTTGGAAGAAAGCCATTGTCTCTCTTTGTGAGGGGCAGAAAATTGAGGTTGCATAATGGGTATTCGTAGATTTAAACCAACTACTAATGGTCTTCGCCATGCAGCTCTTCCTGATTTTGTTGAAATCACTAAGGGTAAGCCAGAGAAGTCTTTAATGCGCCCACTGAAAAGTTCTGGTGGACGAAATTCTTATGGTCGTATTACTTCCAGACATCGTGGAGGTGGTCATAAACGTATGTACCGCGTGATTGATTTTAAGCGTACGCGTATTGATGATCCAGCTAACGTTTTGGCAATTGAATATGATCCTAACCGTACTTGCCGTATTGCTCTTATTGAATACAAGAGTGATAAAACTAAAGCCTATATTTTAGCTCCATTAGATTTAAAAGTTGGTCACATTGTTATTAGTACCAATAGTGTTGATGTTGAAATGACAGCTGGGAATTGTTTGCCTTTAGCTAAGATTCCACTAGGTACTGGGATTCATAATATTGAACTCAAAGCTGGTAAGGGCGGTCAAATTGTTCGTTCCGCTGGAGCTACAGCTCAATTAATTGCGCGTGAAGGGGCCTTTGCTCATGTTCGTCTTCCTTCTAGTGAAGTTAGAAAAATCCCCGTAGAATGTCGCGCTACGATTGGCCAATTAAGTAATGTTGAAAATGAAACTGTATCCATTGGTAAGGCAGGTCGTAGTCGATGGTTAGGCCGTCGTGGTCAATCTCGTGGTGTAGTTATGAATCCTGTAGATCATCCCCATGGTGGTGGTGAAGGAAAAGCTCCTCAAGGTAACCCTCATCCTGTAACTCCTTGGGGTAAACCGACGAAAGGGTATAAAACTCGTCGTCCACATAAATATTCTGATCATTTAATTGTTAGAAGAAGGACTAAATAATCTATGTCTCGTTCGATTAAAAAAGGTGCTTACGTAGAAGAATCTTTAAGACGTCGTTTTGACAAGACGGTTGCTAGCGGCCAACGTCAGCCGATTAAAACATGGTCAAGACGTTCAACCATAGTTCCTGATTTTGTTGGTTTTACTTTTGCCATTCATGATGGGCGTAAACATATTCCCGTATTTGTGACGGAAAATATGGTAGGTATGAAATTAGGGGATTTTGTTGGAACTCGTACATTTAAAGCGCATGGTGGCGTTAAAGCCAAAAAAGCCATGCAGAAGAAGTAAGGAATAAACAATGATCGCAACAGCTAAAGCAAAATTTTTAAGGGTTTCATCCATGAAAGTCCGCCAGGTTATTGATGCTATTCGTGGTAAAGATATACCTACATCGCAAGCTTTATTGGCACAGATTAATAAAGGATCCACTAGTTTAGTAAAAAAGGTTTTGGATTCCGCCGTAAGTAATGCCAAGCAAAAGGGAGTGACGGAGGAGCAATTGTTTATTTCACATATTAGTGCCAATGGAGCGGGCGCTTGGAAGCGTTTCCGTGCGGCTTCTTTTGGTAGAGCAACACCGATCTTACGTCGGACGACTCATTTAACTGTTGAATTGGATCTTAAAACTAAATAGGAGATAATTGAAGTGGGACAAAAAGTTCATCCATTAGCATTGAGAATTGGTTATACAAAGAATTGGCGTAGCTTGTGGTTCGCAGAGCGACGTGATTTTGCTAAAAATGTCCAAGAAGATTATAAGATCCGTAAATATATTAACGAAAAATTTAAGCAAGCTGCGGTATCGTTAATTGTTATTGAACGCTTAGCCGAACAAATTAAAATTCGTATTCATTCTGCACGGCCTGGAGTGATCATTGGTCGTCGTGGAGCAGATATTGATCGTTTGCGTGGCGATTTAGGGAGTATCACCAAAAGAGAAATTCAAGTGGATATTCAAGAAATCAAGAATCCATCTATCGATGCTCAATTAGTTTCCCAAAGCATAGCATTCCAATTAGAAAAACGTGTCGCATTTCGCCGGGCAATGAAGAGAGCTATGGAACAAGCTACGGCCGCTGGAGCTAAAGGTATCAAAATACGCTGCTCTGGTCGTTTAGGGGGAGCAGAAATGGCTCGAACAGAAAAATATTATGTTGGGAAGGTTCCTTTACAGACTTTACGCGCGGATATTGATTATGGTTTTTCAGAAGCACTAACAACCTATGGTCTTTTGGGAGTTAAAGTTTGGGTCTATAAAGGGGATGTTATTAAAGATCAGGAAGAGATTGAAGCCTTAGCCACACAGGCTCAAGTTCAGCCTCAACCATTGACGGCTCAAGTAGCTGAAACTACTCCAGAGGTTCAGACGGTTTAATTGATAAAGGGGATTTGATTGTATGTTATTAATGCCAAAAAGAGTTAAGTATCGTAAAACCCAAAAAGGGAAATCCCGTGGGATAGCGGTCAAGGGTAGTCAGATGCATTTTGGAGAATTTGGTTTAAAAGCTTTGGAAAATGGTTTTATTCCTGCTCGCCAATTGGAAGCCTCACGTGTCGTGGTTGCCAGAAAGTTACGTGGAACAGGTAAGCTTTGGATCAATGCATTTCCGCAAAAATCCATAACTAAAAAACCGGCTGAAACTCGTATGGGTAAAGGCAAAGGTGACTTGGATCATTGGGTTGCCGTTGTAAGGCGTGGTAAGGTCGTTTTTGAAATTGGTGGGGTTCCGGAAGATTTTGCTAAACAAATATTACGTTTAGTGGCCTTTAAACTCTCGGTTAAGACTAAATTTATCACACGAGGGGAGCATTGATTATGAAAGTTAAAGATTTAAAAGAATTTAGTGAAGAGGAATTAGCTGATAAGGAAAAGCTTCTTAAAAAAGATCTTTTTGAACTTAACAATCAGCGTCAGATAGGTCGAGTTGAGAAGCCATCAAGTTTTCGTAATATTAAAAGAGATATTGCCCGTATTTTAACAGTCTTAAGTGAAAGAAAAAAACATGGAAAAAAGAGTTAACCGTCGTCGATTCTTGACAGCTATAGTTGTGAGCGACAAAATGGAAAAGACGCGAGTTGTTCAAGTTCAGCAGGTAACAAAACACAGCAAGTATGAAAAAGCGGTTCGTAATTTCGTTAGATACAAGGCTCATGACGAAAAAAATGCAACCAAAATAGGGGATGTAGTTTTGATTATGGAAACTCGTCCTTTATCTAAAGATAAACGTTGGATAATTGAAGAAGTTGTTGGTTCTAAGGCTTAAAGCCCGAGGGTATATCATATGATCCAGATGAAAACAATTTTAGATGTAGCTGATAATACTGGAGCACGCAAAGCTTCTTTGATCGGTGTTTTAAAGAGCAAAGGTAAACATTGGGCTCAAGTAGGGGATATTGTCAAAGTCAATATCAAAGAAAGTACTCCCGATGGTGCTATTAAAAAGGGTTCTTTGGCAAAAGGTATTATTGTTCGAACAAAAAAAGCTATCCATCGTCCAGATGGAACACATGTGCGTTTTGATACTAATGCGGTGGTCATCATTGATGATGCCGGTAATCCCCGAGGAACCCGAGTTTTTGGGCCTGTTGCCCGTGAGCTTCGCAACATGGAATATATGAAAATAATTTCTTTAGCCCCTGAGGTTGTTTAATATGTTACGAATTAAAAAAGATGACCAAGTAATGGTAATGGTAGGTAAGGAAAAAGGAAAAACCGGAAAGATTGTGCGTATTTTCCCTAGTGCTCATACGGCCGTAGTTGAGAATTTAAATGTTGTTAAACGCGCCGTTAAAAAGAATGAAACCTTCCCACAAGGTGGTTATGTGGAAAAAGAAAAGCCCATAGCATTAGCTAATTTAATGCTGTTGGATAAGAAAGATAATAAACCAACGCGATTTAGTTCTAAGGTTTTAAAAGATGGAGCTAAAGTGCGTATCGCTAAACAATCTGGCGAAACGATTTAAGAGAGGTAAATAAAGTGTCTGCCCGTTTATTAGATAAATATCGTAAAGAAGTAATTCCTCAGATGCAAGAAAAGTATGGAATTAAGAATCCTATGGCGGTCGCTCATTTGGATAAAGTGGTTGTCAATATGGGAGTTGGAGAAGCTATTAGTGATGTTAAGATTTTAGACCGTGCAGCCGTGGATTTGTCCATGATTACGGGTCAAAAGCCAATCATTCGTCGTGCAAAGAAAGCAATTTCTAATTTTAAATTGCGTGAGAATTTGCCGGTAGGATGTAAGGTTACACTGCGTCGTACGAGGATGTATGAATTTGTAGATCGGTTAGTTAGTATTTCTTTGCCTCGTATTCGTGACTTTAACGGTACTTCTCGCAAAGCCTTTGACCGTGAAGGTAACTACACCTTAGGGATTACAGATCAAGGTATTTTTCCTGAAATTGATGCTGGTTCACGGGATCATCGTATTCAGGGGATGGATATTACTTTTGTTTTTAAAAATGGTAATAAGGAACAAAATTTTGAAGTCTTACGGTTATTAGGTATGCCGTTTGCTAAAGAACCCAATAAATCATAAACAGTTGGAAAGAATTTATGGCCAAAAAAGGATTAGTTAATAAGTCGTTACAAGAACCAAAGTTTTCCGTTCGTCAACATAACCGTTGTGGTCTTTGTGGGCGTTCCCGAGGTTATTTACGTCGTTTTGGAGTTTGCCGTATTTGTTTTAGAGAACTTGCCTGGAAGGGTGAAATTCCAGGGGTAAAGAAAGCGAGCTGGTAGATGTCAGTTTCAGATCCAATAGCCGATACATTAACAATTATTCGTAATGCTTTACACGCAAAAAAAGAGACGGTTGAGTTTCCTGCTTCTAAATTGTTAGAACGCATCTTAGGAATTTTCAAAAATGATAGTTATATTGAAGATTTCCGATTATTGAAAGATGACAAACAAGGAATTCTCAAGGTTTATTTGAAGTATGAGAATAATAAACCTGCTATCATGGGTATCAAACGCGTTTCTCGACCAGGTTTAAGGGTATATGCCGATAATAATAAAATCCCTCGGATTTTAAACGGCCTTGGTACAGCGGTATTATCAACTTCTAAGGGAGTTATTTCAGACCGTGAAGCAAGAAAGCTTAAAGTGGGCGGGGAAGTTATTTGTGCCATTTGGTAAAAAATAAAGGAAGATCTAAATGTCAAGAATCGCTAAAACTCCAGTAATTGTTCCAAATAATGTTAAAATTGCTTTTGATTCTTCTAAGGTTAACGTAGAGGGGCCAAAGGGAAAGTTGTCCGTTAATTTGCCCTCGGGTGTTAAACTAGAGCAAAAGAATGACCAATTGTTTATCAATCGTTTGGATAATACTAAACAATCCAAGTCGAATCATGGAACAACCAAACGTTTAATTGTTAATATGTGTAATGGCGTCACCGCGGGACACAAAAAAGATTTAGAAATTCAAGGTGTAGGGTTCCGATGCGCAGTTACGGGTCAAAAACTGGTTCTTAATGTTGGTTTTTCTCATCAAGTAGAATATGAATTTCCAAAAGAAGTTAAAGTTACTTCTGCAAAACCAACGGAAATATCAGTTGAAGGTGTTGATAAAGCCTTAGTAGGTTTAGTGGCTGCTAAAATTCGTCAATTTAAGCCGCCAGAGCCTTATAAGGGTAAAGGAATTCGTTACGCAGGCGAAGTAGTTAAACGTAAGCAGGGTAAACAAGTAACAAAATAATTTAGAGGCATTATGTTAAACGTCAAAGAACAGCAAAGAATTTATCGTCACCAACGAATTCGTAAACAAGTAGTTGGAACAACACTGCGTCCACGTTTGTGTGTGCACAAAAGTATAAACAATATTCAAGCTCAAATTATTGATGATGCCTCTGGCAAAATCTTGTTGGGTAAATCTACTTTAGCCAAAGACGTTCGAGCACAAATTAAATCTGGCGGAAATGTTAATGCCGCTGAGGTCTTGGGAGAAGCTTTAGGGGCCCAAGCCGTGAAGCAAGGTATTACAAAAGTCTGTTTTGACCGTGGTGGATATTTGTACCATGGACGTATCAAAGCTTTTGCTGAGGCTGCACGCAAAGCAGGATTAGAATTTTAATGATGCATTAATCCCGTTAGGGATTTGATTGGAGCGACTATCAAATTATGAAAGATCCAAAGAAAAACGAAGAATTAGAACAAGTTGTGAAAAGTGTGGCTCAAGCCGAGCAAATTCTCGAGCAAGAAGAGGCTTTAAAGAATGCTTCTTCTGAAGATATCCTTCCTGTTGCTGAGGCTGCTCTGCCTGCTAGTCAGCAACCAACAGGTAAAGGTCGTCGTAGAGGTGGGGATAGAGAACGCAAAGGGCCTCCTAAGAAATCTTCTTTAACCGATAGTGGTATGATAGAAAAAGTTGTTTCTATCAATCGAGTTTCTAAGACTACTAAAGGCGGGACACGTTTGGCGTTCTCAGCCTTGGTTGTTGTTGGTGATGCCAAAGGTAAGGTGGGTTATGGTCTAGGAAAAGCAGGCGAAGTAGCCACAGCTATTAAAAAGGGCCTTAATGCCGCTCGTAAGAACATGATTTTTGTCGCGCGTCGTGGTACAACCATCACGCATGAAATTTTAGGTGAATGCGGTTCTGCCAGTGTTCTTCTTAAGCCAGCTTCTGAAGGAACTGGTGTTATTGCTTCAGGCGCAGTCAGAGCAGTTTGTGATGGAGCTGGTATTACAAACATTTTGACTAAGTGCCATCGTTCTAATAATCCAATTAATGTCGTCAAAGCCACTTTTGACGGTTTATCAAGACTAAAAGCTGTTAAAGTGATTAGTGCAAATTAAGGAATTCTTATGCAATTGCATCAAATTAGATCCCCATTAGGTTCACATAAGCGGAAGAAAATTGTAGGTCGTGGTCGTGGTACAGGTCATGGCAAACGTTCAGGTAAAGGACAAACAGGTCAAAATTCACGTGCTGGGCGAGCCGTTATGACAGCGTATGAAGGTGGACAAATGCGTCTTTTGCGTCGTTTACCAAAAGTCGGTTTTAATAGTAAATGGCCTACTGAATTCCAGATTGTGAATATTGAATCATTAAATTGCTTTGAGGACGGTACTACTGTTAATCCTGAGACATTAAAAAATCAAAATCTTATAAAAACATTACGTCGTCCGGTTAAAATTTTAAGTGAAGGTAAAATAAGCAAAAGATTAACAGTTGTTGCTCATCGCTTTTCAAAAACTGCATCTGATGCAATTACTAAAGCCGGCGGCGCAACCCAAGTGATTGGAAAATAATGATTTCACAGTTTGTTAAAGGCTTCGCGAACTGTTTTAGAATTGAAGAATTACGTCGCAAAATTCTCTTTACGATTGCAATTATTGCGGTTTATCGTATTGGCTGCTATGTACCTACACCCGGTATCAATGGCGCCGCTTTAAACGAGTTCTTTCAAAGAATGAATACCAACACCGGCGGCGGCAATGTTTTTGGAATTATGAACATGTTTTCGGGTGGAGCGTTAGGCAAAATGACCATTTTTTCTTTGGGGGTCATGCCTTATATTTCTAGCTCGATTATTATGCAGCTGTTAACGGCTGTTATCCCTTCTCTCGAAAAACTATCTAAAGAAGGACAGGCTGGATATAAAAAGATTAATCAGTTTACGCGTTATGGTACTGTTGGGTTAGGTGCCATTCAATCTTTCTTTATTGCTCTTTGGCTTGAAAGCCCATCAACCTTTGGTGGTTTACAAATTGTTAATGATCCGGGTTGGGGATTTCGTTTGACAACCATGGTAACCTTGACGACAGGAACTTTATTTTTGATGTGGTTAGGTGAACGTATTCAAGAGCGTGGAGTTGGAAATGGGACATCACTTATTATCACCTCAGGTATTATAGCTTCAGCGCCGACAGCCCTGCATTATTTAAGGCTTCTATTATCTCCTGCAGGCGGAGGTGGCAGTCAGCTGCAACCGATGGCTTTAGTCCTAATGGTTTTCTTTCTCATTACTGTTATTTTAGGTGTGACCTTAATTTCTCAGGGGCAGCGACGCATTCCAGTCCAGTATGCTCGACGGACAGTAGGGACGCAAACCTACGGTGGGCAGGGGACATTTATTCCTTTAAAAGTCGATACAGCAGGAATCATAGCTATCATCTTTGCTCAGTCTATTATTTTGTTTCCGGCTACAATTGCGAGCTTTGTTCCCAATGGTAAATTGCAACATTTCGCCAGTTGGTTATCCCGTGGTCATTGGGCCTACTATTCTATTTATGCGGTACTAATAATGTTCTTTTGCTATTTTTACACAGCGATTGTTTTTAACCCGGTAGATGTTGCAGATAATTTAAAAAAGCATGGAGGGTTTGTCCCAGGAATTCGTCCTGGTAAAGAAACCGCTGATTATTTAGATTACGTTTTAACGCGTATTACCTTGGTAGGTTCTGGATTTATCTGTTTTATTGCTGTTATGCCCGATATGATTATGGCCTGGTTTAAAGTGCCTTATTTAGTTGCATCCTTTTTTGGAGGCACAGGCGTTTTAATTACGGTGGGTGTTATGCTTGACACTATGAAACAGATTGAATCACATTTACAGATGCATCATTACGAAGGTTTTATGAAAACGGGCCGTCTAAGAGGTCGTACATCATGAGAATGGTTCTCTTAGGTCCTCCTGGAGCTGGTAAAGGTTCTTTGGCAGCTGTTATTAAAGAGAATTTAGGGATCGAACATCTTTCTTCAGGTGATATGTTGCGAGATGAAATGAAGAGGGGTTCAAAGTTAGGTCTAGAGCTTAAGTCTTTGATTGAAAAAGGGGCTTTAGTGCCTGATGAAACCATTACCAAACTTGTAGAACAGAAAGTCACTGGAGAATTAAGAAAAGCCAAAGGGTATGTTTTGGATGGTTTTCCCAGAACAACCCAACAAGCCCAAGATTTGGATATTGTTTTAGAATCTATCGGAGAACCTCTCAATTTTGTATTATGTTTAGAAGCTAGTTTAACAACGATTTTAGATCGTCTGACCACCCGACGCATTTGTCGTCAATGTGGAGCGTTGTTTAACACAAAATATAAAAAGCCATTGAAGCTGGATGTGTGTGATCTTTGTGGTGGAGAGTTATATCAGCGAAGTGATGACATCGAAGATACTATTCGTAAACGTATGCAGGTTTATGAAACCAGTACGAAGCCAATTATCGAATATTATGAAATTCAAGGAAAATTGAAAAGAATCAATGCGGATAGAGATACAGAACATGTACGTAATGATCTGATTAAAATGCTTAATGAAGACAAGTCATATAAAGATTAAAAGTCCTCAAGAAATTGACATTTTAAGAAAAGCTGGTAAAATTCTGGCTTCAATTATTAGGCAGTTGCAAAGCTCTTTAACATCTGGAATGACAACCAAGGACATTGATTTACAAGCGCAGTCTTTAATGAACCAATACAATGTTAAAGCCGCTTTTAAAGGATATAGAGGATTTCCTGCAAGTGTCTGTGTTTCTGTTAATGAAGGGGTTGTTCACGGTATTCCTAATCAAAGGTTAATTCGAAAAGGGGATATTGTTAGTATTGATGTCGGGATTGTTTATGAAAACTACTATTCCGACACAGCTATTACAGTTGCTGTGCCCCCCATTAATCCTCAGGTCCAAGAACTTTTAAATGTAACGGATGCTGCTCTTTATAAAGGAATTCAACAGGCCAAACCTGGAAATAATTTGTCAGATATATCAAATGCCGTTCAGAGGCATGTGGAATCACATGGTTTTTCAGTTGTACGTGATTTTGTCGGACATGGAATAGGTAAGCAGTTGCATGAAGATCCAGAAATTCCAAATTATGGGCCTCCCCATCAGGGGCCGATATTAAAAGAAGGTATGGTTCTGGCGATAGAACCTATGGTGAACATAGGAAGCCATAGAACCAGAGTATTAAATGATGGATGGACGGTTGTTACGGAAGATGGAAAGCCATCTGCACATTTTGAACATTGTATTGTCATAACACCTGATGGAGCTGAAATACTAACACGTTAAATTTAAATATGGCAAAAGAGGATCTTATAGAAGTTGAAGGGACGATCGAAGAAGCATTGCCTAATGCCATGTTTAGAGTTGTGTTGGATAATAATCACAAAGTATTGGCACATGTTTCAGGTAAAATACGCATGAATTTTATACGTATATTGCCAGGTGATAAAGTAAAAGTAGAGTTATCGCCTTATGATTTAGCACGTGGGCGCATAACGTTTCGTCTGAAATAAAGTAGGAGAGAGATAATTCCTCTCGTACAAAGGAAAAATAATGAAAGTCAAATCATCGGTTAAAAGAATTTGTGGAAATTGTAAAATCGTTCGTCGCAGTGGGGTGGTTCGTGTGATTTGTAGTAACCCCAAACACAAGCAAAGACAAGGATAAACACTTATGGCAAGAATTTTGGGTATAGATTTACCTAAGGACAAAAGGATTGAGGCGGCATTGCCCTATATTTATGGCATTGGTCCAGCGCGTTCTAAAGTTATTTTGAATCAAGCGCAAGTTAGTTTTGACAAGCGTGCCAAAGATTTAACTGAAGAAGAAATTTCTCGAATCACTAGCATTATTCAGAAGAATTATGTGACTGAGGGTGATTTGCGTCGAGATGTAAATGAGAATATTCGCCGTCACATGGAAATTGGTACTTATCGTGGTCTGCGTCACCGTAAGGGGCTTCCTTGCCGCGGGCAGAGGACAAAAACTAATGCTAGAACACGAAAAGGGAAGAAACCCGTTGTGGGTCATATTATTAAAAAAGAAGCACCCGCAGGTAAGCCTGCAGGTAAGCCAGCAGCTAAGTAAGGATATTTTTCATTATGTCGACAAAACCACCAGCAGAAAACGTTGTTAATAAAAAAACAGCAAAATCAAAGAAGAAATCTCTTAAAGGAATAACTTCAGGGATTGCTACCATCCTGGCTTCTTTTAATAATACCATCATCACTATCGCGGATAAACAAGGCAATACAATTGTTTGGGCAAGCCCTGGTTTGGTAGGCTTTAGCGGTTCAAAGAAGTCTACGCCTTTCGCAGCCCAATTAGCAGCTACTGACGCCGCTCGTCGGGCCAAAGAATTGGGCTTAGTGAGTGTCGATGTTCTAGTTAAGGGGCCTGGCTCAGGTCGTGAATCAGCTATTCGCGCAATTTCTGCTGCTGGTTTGGCGGTAACTTCTATTAGAGATATTACGCCCATTCCACATAATGGTTGTCGGTCAAGGAAGAAGCGTAGAGTTTAACGTAGGGGCTGGATTGGCCAGTCCGTACTTAGGAAAGGAAAATTATTAGTTATGGGTCGTGATCTTGGTCCAGATTGTCGTTTATGTCGCCGTGAAGGCGAAAAGCTATTTTTAAAAGGAGCCCGTTGCTATACACATAAATGTGCGGTAGCTCGACGTGAATATGCTCCAGGACAGCATGGCGCTAAAAAAGCCAAGCTTTCTAATTTTGGTATACAATTGCGAGAAAAGCAAAAGGTAAAACGTATTTATGGGGTTTTAGAAAGACAATTCCGTAATTATTTTATCAAAGCTGCTTCCATCAAAGGTGTTACAGGTACAATATTATTGCAACAGTTGGAACGTCGTTTAGACAGTGTTGTTTTTAATTTAGGTTTTGCTAAATCTCGACAGGATGCGCGTCAAGTGGTGGGCCATAATCATGTGTCCGTTAATGGCCGTCGCGTAAACGTTCCTTCATATTTAGTCAAGCCTAACGACGTGGTGGAAGTTAAAACCGATGCTAAAACTTTAAATGCGATTAAGGCGAATATTGAAATAACCAAGGAACGCAAAGTCCCTGCTTGGCTTGAAGCTGATTCTGCGAATTGTAAAGCCAAGGTTGTTCGCATGCCCTTGCGTGAAGATATTACGTATTCAGTCAATGAGCAGTTAATCGTTGAATTGTACTCAAGATAATTTAAAGATTTTTTAAACATAAATGGAGGGTAATAACATGGGTGTTAAATGGCGTGATTTTCAAATGCCTAAACGTTTAGATTGTGATGAATCCAGTTACACCAATACATATGGCAAATTTGTAGCCGAACCTTTTGAACGTGGTTATGGCGTGACTTTAGGTAATTCTTTACGCCGTATTCTTTTATCTTCTATCGAAGGCTCAGCAGTTACAGCTATTCGTATTGAAGGTGTTTCACATGAATTTTCTACCATGCCTGGAGTTTTGGAAGCTGTCACTGAGATTGTTTTAAATATTAAGGGTTTGATTGTGCGTTCACATTCCAAATCCCCTAAAAGTGTTTATATCAAGGCCAATAAAAAAGGTGAAATTAAAGCCAAGGATATTATATTTGATGAGATGATTGAAATTCTAAATCCCGAACATCACATTGCCACCTTGACTCAAGACATTCCTTTTAATATGGAATTAGAAATTTCAAAAGGCCGGGGATATGTACCTGCCGATCAGAACAAAAAAGAAGGTGCTGCTGTTGGAACCATTGCCGTTGACGCGATTTTTACACCTATCGTAAAAGTCAACTTCGCAGTTGAAAACACCCGTGTTGGTCAACGTACAGATTATGATCGTCTTATCGTGGAAATTACGACCAATGGGGCTATTAACCCCAAGGAAGCTCTTTTATATGGGGCAAATATTTTACAGAGACATTTGGATGTCTTTGTGGCGTATGGTCAATTGCCAGAAGAAGATGTTGAAGAAGAAGAAATTTCCGCTGAAGAAGAAACATTATATGCCAAACTTCGGTTGCCAATTTCTGAACTCGAATTGTCGGTTCGTTCATCTAATTGTCTTAAAGATGCCAATATTAAGACTATTGGAGATTTAGTCAGACGTCAGGAAATCGAACTTTTGGAATTTAGAAATTTTGGAAAAAAATCTTTAACAGAAATTCAAGACATTCTTAAGGCTATGGGTTTGTCCTTAGGGATGAAAGTTGATTCTAAAAAATTGAAAGCTAAGAGTGCCTAACTATGAGACACAAAATCGCAGGAAATCGTTTAAGCCGCAACCAAAGTTTACGTAAAGCTACCTTGCGCGATTTAGCCAAGGCAACGTTGATTGATCAGCGTATTTGCACCACGAGTGCTAAAGCTAAAGAAGCTAGGAGACTTGTTGAGAAACTAATAACTCTAGGCAAGAAAGACACCTTGGCCGCTCGTCGTCGTGCTTTCGCGATTCTTTGTGACCATACTTTAGTTTCATCACTTTTTAAAGAGACCGCGCCACGTTTTAAGAATCGTACCGGTGGCTACACTCGGATTATTCCTTTTAATAATCGCATTGGGGATAATGCTAAAATGGTTTTCTTAGAGTTGACTGAAAAAGACAGGGCTATTATCAGTGGACAGAAGTTAAGAAAGAAAACTGAAGATGCAAAACCAGAAGTAGAGGACGCTCAAACAAAACCAGTCACGGTTGATCCAAAAGCTGCGGCCAAATCGGAACATTCTAAAGCAGATGTTAAGACATCTACCAAGGCAGCGGCTAAACCCACAGGTGTCAAGAAATTATTCCAGCGTAAAACCGGCGGGGAATAATGTTATGTTTAAGGTGAATCATCGTATCAAAGATGTCGTCGGGTCAACCACCCTTGCCATTACGGCCAGAGCGAAAGAACTTCAGGCCCAGGGTCATGATGTCGTGAATTTTGGTGCTGGCGAACCGGATTTTGATACGCCAGATTTCATCAAACAAGCTGCTATTAAATCCATTAACAGTGGTTTTACAAAATATACCCCTTCTATTGGTACGCAAGAGCTCAGAGAAGTAATTGCGTCCAAGTTTCTAAAAGATAATCATTTAACTTACAAGCCCAATCAAATTGTTGTTTCCTGCGGGGCTAAACATTCGCTGTTTAATATTATTCAGGTTTTAGTCGATGATGGGGATGAAGTCATTTTTCAATCTCCCTATTGGGTCAGTTATCCGGAAATGGTCAAAGCCGCTGGAGGATTATCGGTAGTTATTGCCACCAATCCATCCACGGGATTTAAGATTACCCCAGAATTATTAAAGAAGCACATCACTCCAAAAACAAAACTGTTGATTATTAATTCTCCTTCAAATCCTACAGGTGTTATGTATTCCAAGGAGGAGTTGGCTCAATTGGCAGAAATTTGCGTTGCCCATAAGATTTATGTCATCAGTGATGAAATTTACGAGAAGCTAGTTTATGATACAACAGAATTTTGCTCCATTGCCTCTTTAGGTAAGGAGATTTTTGACTTAACGATTACGGTCAATGGTGTTTCAAAAGCTTATGCTATGACGGGCTGGCGTATCGGATACGCGGCAGGTTCTCTTGAGATTATGGAATATATCAAAAAATATCAAGATCATTCCACTTCGAATCCAACATCAATAAGTCAGGCAGCAGCCGTAGCCGCTCTATCTGCGCCCAGTGATACAATTGCCTCCATGTGTCAGGTATTTAAAGGACGTCGTGATTTGATTCTTCAATGCCTTGATAAGATACCTCAAATCCGTTACATCAGACCGCAAGGGGCCTTTTATGTCTTTTGTGATGTTTCCAAGATTTGTGATGGAGCTACCTTGGCCAAACAATTGTTGGATGATACCAAGGTCGCGGTGATCCCAGGAGACGGGTTTGGGGCTCCGGAATATATTCGCCTAAGTTTTGCAACATCAGAAGCAAAGATTATAGATGGCATCAGTCGCATTGGCCAATGGATAGAGAAAAAAGTTTCTTCTAAAGCATAACCTTTGGATGTGGTGAAAGCTGATATGGAAAAAAATACCGTCCTGCGTGATCTTCTTCTTTTAACTATCAATAAGGGCGCTTCAGACCTTCACTTAACAGAGAATACTCCACCCGTTTTGCGTATTGATGGTCAATTAGTAAAGACTAATCAACCTGCTCTCTCCCGAGAAGAATTACAACAACTTATTTTTGAAGGCCTTTCCCAAAATCAGCGTCAACAATTCGAAGAAACTAGAGAGTTAGATTTTTCTTTGGCCTTGATGGGATTGGACCGGTTTAGGGTTAATGTCCATATGCAGCGCGGCTGCGTCGAAGCTGCTTTGCGTCGGATATCTTTATTAATACCAACCATGGAAGAGTTGCAATTGCCGCCCATTATTGGCGATTTAGCGCACAAGCAAAGCGGTTTGGTGCTGATTACTGGAGCCACTGGGACAGGCAAAAGCACGACCATGGCGGCCATGATCAATATGATTAATCAAGACCGTTCGTGTGTGATCATAAGTATTGAAGACCCTATCGAATACGTTCATACCAATAAAAGATCCATCATTAAACAGCGTGAAGTTTATCGCGACACCAATTCTTTCGCGGAAGCTCTTCGTCGCTGCCTTCGCCAGGACCCTGATGTTATTGTGGTGGGGGAAATGCGTGATCTTGAAACGATTTCTACGGCTTTAACAGCTGCTGAAACAGGGCATTTGGTGCTTGCCACCTTGCATACTCCGGACGCTCCACAGACCATTGAGCGCATCATTGATGTGTTCCCGCCGTATCAGCAGCAACAGGTCCGATTACAACTGGCGACGGCTTTGGAGGGGATTATTTCTCAACAATTAGTTCCCCGGGCTTCTGGCAAAGGACGCGTCATGGTCCCGGAAATTATGATGGCCACCTCTGGTGTGCGCAATATGGTCCGTGAACGTCAGGTTGAGCAATTGCGTACGGCCATTCAAACGGGCGGCCAATATGGTATGAAAACAATGGATAAGTCCCTTAAAGAATTGTATGAAGACGGGATCATTACCTATGAAACCGCGATAACCTACGCGCATAATATTGATGAACTCAAGAGTTTGTTAAGAAAACAGTAAACCCTTCTGATCACAGCAAGATATCAACCTAAATAGGAGAACATATGAGCCATAAAGTAACGTTATTACCAGGGGATGGCATCGGCCCTGAAGTGACTTCAGCCATGAGAATGTGCGTGGAAGCGACGGGCGTTAAGATTGATTGGGAGATCTGTGAAGTAGGGGAAAAGTCGATTGAAAAATATGGTAAGCCTTTAACGGATGAAGTCTTAGAATCCGTTAGGCGTAATAAATGCGCGATCAAAGGGCCTATTACAACGCCTATTGGTAAAGGTTTTCGTTCGGTCAATGTTCAGCTGCGTCAGTCTCTGGATTTGTTTGCCTGCGTGCGTCCTTGTTTTTATTATGAAGGCACAAAAACTCCTATTAAGAATGTTAATTTAATTGTTTTTCGTGAAAATACCGAGGATCTTTACGCGGGGATAGAGTTTGATATCAACACCCCTGAAGTTAACCGCCTGCGTGCGCTCATCAATGAAATGTCAGCTAAAAAGATTAAGGATGATACGGCTATTTCCATTAAACCTATTTCGATTAGCGCCTCTAAGCGCATTGTGAAGTTTGCTTTTGAGCGGGCCCTTTTGATGGGACGTAAAAAACTTACCGCGGTCCATAAGGCCAATATTATGAAATTCTCCGACGGGCTTTTTTTAAAGTGCGCCCAAGAGGTGGCCAAGGAGTATGAAGGTAGGATAGAGTTTAATGACTGCATCGTCGATAATATGTGTATGCAGTTGGTCATTTATACCCATGCCTATGATTGTTTGGTTTTGCCTAATCTTTATGGGGACATTGTTTCTGATTTATGTGCCGGTTTAGTTGGGGGCTTAGGGATTGCTCCGGGGGCCAATTACGGCGATGAAATTGCTTTGTTTGAACCGGTGCATGGCTCAGCCCCTAAATATGCCGGCAAGAACAAGGTCAACCCCACCGCAACGATTCTTTCTTCCGTCTGGATGCTTCGTCATTTAAAGGAAGATGCCGCCGCCACGCGTTTAGACAACGCGGTTAGAGCTGTTTTAAAAGAAGGCAAGGATGTGACCTATGACCTTAAGGCTGACCGTAATGATCCAAGCGCTGTAGGCACCCTCCAAATGGCCGAAGCGATTTGCCGTAAGTTATAGTCAATACCCAAGGCTCTTGCCTTAGAAGAGGCAAGTGTAAGAAGATTTAGGAGAGAATTTGTTTGAGATTTCCTGCGTCAATTGTGTAGTATTGACAAATATGTGTTGGATCTGCTTCTTACGCCTTAACAATCTGCCCTGTCGCATATTTATGAAGCACGCTTGAGATAAGAGTTTGATAGGGAATGCCCTCACGCAAGGCGTAAATTTGAATTCTTTCCAAATCTTTCTCAACTAGACGAATATTAATACGCCTGCTTTTACGTAAGGATTTTTTAGCTAATTCCTTATAACGAGATATTTCTTCAGACATGTTTTTAACTGGACGCCATTGACCACGTTCATAAGAAGTGGATAATTCTTTTTCTTCTTTATCAAGTTTAATTTGGTTCATAGTTTTACCTCTTGTTGATGTATTTCTTGGTCGCTTTACGACTTGGAATAATGGTTTTTAAGAATATCTTGTTTTCTGTTTCAATAAATGGAACCAAATAGGCATAATCGTCTATGGCAATCACATAAATCCGTTGATTTGGATATTTCTTTTGATTGGGATGATCTTCAATCGCAAGTAAAGCATCATTCTCAATAAGAAAGACGATTTCTTCAAACGTTATTCCGCGTTCTTTATGGAGGATATTATTCTTATTTTGATCCCAATCAAACATATTTCACCTGTATAAAAGATACCCCATTGTCTGCCTTTTGTCAACAAAAACAGAGGCGTTTTAAATAGGTGTTTTCGGGGGTTGAATAAAGTCGTAGGAAATAATTAATTTATATTTTTGTGGTTTTTAGTTTCAAGAATTTCTCCTACCGACGGTATATTTAAAGAAATCGCTTTCTCATGAAATCCTCCAAGGCCTTGAAATCAGCCCTTTTATAGTGCATACTTTAAGTAAGATTTGAATAAGAAAGGGTATTAATGAAAAACCCCATACTCTGTGCGCATAGGCTTTTAAACAAAGGAATAATTACTATCCTTTTAATAGCCTTTATATTCTCTGGTCTTCCTCGGATACCAGCAGAAGCTCAAGACATCAGATTACCGGTACCGGGAGTAAGAATATCTGTAAGCCCGCCGTTTGATCCTCCGGTACTTAAAGGTATCAAGGTGCATGCAGATAATCCATTTCGATTCGACTTTATTTTAGATAAAGGTGATGATCCTAGTGTCATTGCGAGCCCTGAAAGGGCGAAGCAATCTCAAACGGAGTTAAAAGCTGAAGCTAATAAACTCATCAAATATTTCCTAGCTAGTATAACTGTTCCCGAAAAAGATCTTTGGGTGAATCTCAGCCCATACGAGAAAGACCGCATCATTCCCAAGAGCTTTGGATTAACCGAAATGGGCAGAGATTTGTTGGCCGAAGATTACATGCTCAAACAAATCACAGCGAGTCTGATTTATCCCGAGGAAGAAGTGGGGAAGAAGTTCTGGAAGCGAATATACGCAGAAGCAGCCAAGAAGTATGGGACGACGAATATTCCAGTAAATACCTTTAATAAGGTTTGGATTATTCCTGAGAAGGCCGTGGTGTATGAGAATGCGAAGGCGGGGACGGCTTACGTAGTTGAATCGAAATTAAAAGTAATGTTGGAAGAAGATTATTTGTCGTTACAAAAACATTCCGACGTAGGGGCGGGTTCACAACCCGCCCAAGAAAGGGCAGGTTATGAACCTGCCCCTACGG
>Ga0118677_10000998_pt1 | contig 41469 bp, 39 predicted proteins | sample AliMusrvi5mmetaG_FD_86154 | JGI IMG/M metagenome (GOLD analysis project Ga0118677, IMG submission 86154)
CCCCGGTGTACTGTTTCCTACCGGATATCTGTTTCTTTATCTCTCTACCAATATCTATCTGAATGCTGATTTCAAAACAAACCTTTCCAAATCGGTCGCGCGAGCAACCGGCAACACCTGGCATACAAACATCACCTCAATCAAGTCGGGCTGGGGTTTTGACTCCATGACCCTCAATCATGTCGAACTCACAAAAGCTGCGAACCGAGGAATTAAAGCAGACGTCGAGAACCGGACAATTACTATCAACACCATCGAAATTCCATTTCCCGATCTTCAAAATGTTCTTTTCAGCAGCGCCGAGCGTCAACGATCAACAAATGCCCTTTGCGATATAATTCTCGCAGAGAAAGGGCTCGCTCAATGAACTATCAACCCTGTGCGCTGCAACCGGATTGAACCGAGTTTACTGACGAGATCGGTGAAAAGCGACAAATCAGGATTCCATGACCAGTAGACCATGAGTGCCTGACCAACAATATCTTTTTCCGGCAAAAAGCCCCAGAACCGGCTGTCAAGACTGTTATCGCGATTATCACCCATTGCAAAAAAGTAGTTTGACCTAACAGTATAGTTCTGAGCGGGAGAGCCATCTATAAAAACCGTTCTTCCCTGCAGGCTCACTTCATGCCCTTCATCGGCAATGAGCGAACTGTAAAGGGGGTAGGTCGCGGGGGTCAAACGCAGGACATCTCCTTTACGGGGAATACGTATAGGGCCATAGTTATCCTTGTTGTAATCTGAAAACTGGGGGAAAATCATATAATCCCCTTCGCCTGCAGCCATACGGCTTCCTATAAACTGGGCATGCGGCGGCAGAGGTGAGGGTTTTTTATTGACAGAGAGCTGCTGGCCATGAATTTCAAGAGTATCTCCAGCAACAGCAACACAGCGCTTGATATAGTTCAGGGAGCGATCTTTAGGGAACTTGAACACAATAATATCGCCACGATCAACCGTTTTAACGCCTGGCAGGCGAACATCGGTAAAGGGTATTTTCGGGCCATAGACATACTTATTGACAAAAAGGAAATCGCCTGCAAGCAGAGTGCTCTCCATCGAGCCGGTTGGAATACGGTACGATTCAACGACAAAAACACGAAGAAGGGTTGCAAAGATTGCTGCTATAACAAGAGCATCAAACCACTCCCTCGAATGTTTTTTTTCCGGTTTCCCTTGCTGAGTATTCAATGGTGTATACTTTTGATTCGTTTAATAAAAATTAATACCCGTATGGAATCATAAAGGGTTTGACGTTTTTTTTGCCTATTCCTGCGGCTATTCGTCAATATTCAGCAGGGCAAGGAATGCTTCCTGCGGAACCTCTACCCTGCCGACCTGTTTCATCCGTTTTTTACCCTCTTTCTGTTTTTCAAGCAGCTTGCGCTTTCTGGAGATATCGCCACCATAGCATTTAGCAAGAACGTTTTTTCTCATTGCCGATATGGTTTCGCGCGAAATCACCTTACTGCCGATAGCTGCCTGGATAGCAACTTCATACATCTGCTTTGGAATAATTCCCTTTAACTTCAGGCAAAGCTTCTTGCCCCAGTCATAAGCTTTCGAGTGGTGAACAACTATGGAGAGAGCATCGACAGCCTCGCCATTCAGCAGTACATCAAGTTTCACCAGATCAGATTCACGGTAGCCGATGTACTCGTAATCCATCGAGGCATAACCTTTCGAAATGGATTTGAGCCTGTCGTGAAAATCAAACACGATCTCGGCCAGAGGAAATTCAAAATGCATGATTACCCTTGTGGTATCGAGATAATCAGTAGTTTTGTATTCGCCGCGCCGCTCAATGCCAAGCTTCATGATATTACCGATATAGTCAGCCAGGGTAATAATCTGCATGCTGACATAGGGCTCTTCAACAAGATTTATCCTTGTCGTATTGGGCATTTTGGAAGGGTTGTCGACAATAACCACTTCAGAGTTGGTCATGACAACACGATACTCCACGTTTGGCACCGTGGTAATGATATTAACCCCATATTCACGCTCCAGTCGTTCCTGAACAATTTCCATGTGGAGAAGTCCGAGAAATCCGCATCTGAATCCGAAACCGAGAGCGACTGATGTTTCAGGGGTATAGACAAGGGAGGCATCGTTCAGGGTAAGTTTTTCAAGCGATTCGCGAAGATCCTCAAATTCATTTGAATTAATCGGATAGAGTCCACTGAAGACCATTGGCTTGACCTCCTTGTAACCCATGAGTCGCTCTTTGGCCGGTGCATCGGCAAGCGTAACCGTGTCTCCAACCTTGGCATCTTTGACATCCTTGATGGAACAGATCAGGTAGCCTACATCGCCTGATTCCAGAAGATTTTTTGGCTGACGCTTCATTCCCATGACCCCTATTTCGTCAGCAAGAAAAACCTTGTCACTGGCAAAAAAGCGGACCTTGTCGCCTTTTTTGAGCGATCCCTCAACAATACGAAGGTAGACTACAACACCACGATAGGCATCAAAGACCGAATCAAAAATCAGTGCCCTTAAAGGAAGATGATTGTTGTCGGCAGGTGCAGGAACCCTGGCAATGATGGCTTCCATCAGTTCAGTAATCCCAAGGCCGGCTTTAGCCGATACCTGAAGGATATCCTCGCGTTTATTGCCAACAAGATCTATGATCTGGCGGGCAACGCCTTCAACATCCGATGAAGGAAGGTCAATTTTATTGATAACCGGGATAATTTCAAGACCGGCATCGAGAGCAAGGTAGAGATTGGCAATTGTCTGCGCTTCAACGCCCTGGGTAGCATCGACGATTAGAAGAGCCCCTTCGCACGCTGCAAGTGAGCGTGAAACTTCGTAGCTGAAGTCGACGTGACCGGGAGTATCGATGAGGTTTAACGTATAATCTATACCATCAGCTGCTTTGTACTTCATCTGGATTGCATGGCTCTTGATGGTAATACCACGCTCACGCTCGAGATCCATGTCATCAAGGACCTGTGCGGAAGCCATCTGAGTGCGGTCAAGGGTATGCGTTACTTCCAGCAGGCGGTCGGCCAAAGTGGATTTTCCATGATCAATATGTGCGATAATGCAGAAGTTCCTCAGTCGGTTAACTTCTGTACTGGACAATGCCATAAAATAAGCGTTAGATTCTGTTAAAAATTCAAGGTGAGGAATATAATCAATTAATACGATTGTGGCATGGCCGAGTCGCTATACAAAGAGCTGATGCTGGCTATCTTGACGAAAGCCCCTGAGAAATTCAGCAGCCTCCATTGGTTTGCGACCTTCGAGCTGAATCGACCGCAGTTCAAGCCAGCCGTCGGAACATGATGCGTAGAGTTTACCGCTATCGACAAAAACCGTTCCCGGAGAGTCTGGAGCTTTGTCAAGAGAGGGAGCGCCGTGCGAAGCTTTGAATATCTTCATGGTTTTACCGTTGAAGGTTGTCCATGCCGTTGGCTTCATGGCCAGACCCCTGATAAAATTATTGACGCTATTGACGGGCAGCGACCACGAAATACGAGTATTGTCGCGGGTAAGCTTGGGAGCTTTTGAAACGAGCGATTCATCCTGAACCGATACAACTGCCTTGCGGGAAGCAATCAGGTGAAGCGTTTTTACAACAACACCAGCACCGAGATTTGAAAGACGGAGAGCAAGATCAGTGGCATTTTCAGCAGGCTCAATGAGCATTTTTTCCTGACTAATGATATTGCCGGTGTCGACACGCTGCTGGAGAAAGAAAGTTGTGACACCGGTTTCATTGTCACCATTGATAATCGCCCAATTAATAGGGGCTGCACCGCGGTATGCAGGAAGAAGTGATGCATGAAGGTTAAAGGTGCCGAGGGCTGCCTGCTCGAACACTGCAGGGGGCAGAATACGGAAAGCAGCCACAACAATGACATCTGCTCTGTGGGCCGTGACAATGTCAAAAAACTCTGGGCTTTTGACATCATCAGTTTCATAGACAGGAAGACCAAGAGCAATTGCGGCCTGTTTTACGGGAGAGGGTTCAGCCTCGGAATGTTTACTTCTGCGGGGTTTATCGGACCCGGTAACAACAAGTACCAGCTCAAAATCATTATCTGCAGCAATGGCATTCAACGAAGGAACGGCGAACTCCGGCGTTCCCATAAAAATAACCCGCATGGCACTCAAGAATATTAAGCTGTAAGAGGTTCACGCGCAATAGGATACGCAGCAGTCACATTGCCTGAAGCAAACGCATCAAGCTCTTTCTGGATTTTTCTACGGTCGCGCTTCTCCATCCGGTCAACAAAGAGAGTGCCGTCGAGATGATCTATTTCATGCTGGAGCACCCGGGCATACATACCGGAAAACTCTCCGGTGATCTCTTCAAAATGCTCATTGCGGAATTTTAAGGTAATCGCTGAGGGGCGTTCCACGTCGCCATGAACACCTGGAAGACTTAAACAGCCCTCTTCCATGTCGTTGTAGCCTCTTACGGAAATAATATGGGGATTGATGACCACCATCGGCGCTGAATCCTCATAACTCTTCAGAGCGGAAATATCCATCACAAGGAGCCTGACCGAATGGCCGACCTGAGGAGCGGCAAGACCGATACCCGAAGCATTGCGCATGGTCTCAAACATAAAGGCTATAAGCTCTTCAACTCCCCTGTATAGGCCTTTCAGGGGCTTGGCTTTCTTTCGAAGTATATCGTCGCTATAGATATTGATCGGTAATATCATAAATCATACTACGTTTATTTATTGTGTCTGAACCTTCCTGACAGGCTAAAAGTTGCCCAGCCAATGGCCAAGGTTTTTTCACTTGATGAGCAAATAATATGAAGCGCCGCGAAATTTCCAAAGCCTAAAGAGAAAAAGCAGGTTTGTTATTGCTCACCTGAAGAGTCCGGCTTCGTTTTTTTGTAGATCTTTTCAAGAAGCTTTCCAATACCATCAAAGCGTAACAACGTTTTTTTAACCGTTGAATTTTCAATACCGTCATCCACTATTCCTATTTGAACCGGATAGACAAGAATAAAACTGTTTTTCTGGAAATACCTGTTCAGGTAGGTTGGCATTTTTGCCATTTTGCTATGATAGGAGAGGTGATTTTTCCGGCTCATTACAACAATGAGGTTATCGTCATTTTTCAGCTCCCTCGACAGAACAAGAAAATCATCCCAGTCCTTGAAAACCTTATACTCTGCATTGACAATGCTGCTGGAATAGACATCCTTCAGGTAAGCAAGAGTTTGCTTTGTTGCATAAAAGAGCAGTTTTGAACCTGTATTTTTTATGACATTGATAATCTTCTGCATCCAGAGGACAAACCCTATTTCATTTTCAGCTCCGGCAGGAATAACTACTATCGTTCGTTTGATGGTTGCAAGGGGCTGAACCGGCCTATAAATAAAGGTAGTAATGTTGCACCGGCCAAGAATGTTCTCGGATGCACTGCCGAGTAACGTGTCGTTAAGGATGCTTTTCTGATGCAATCCAAAAATGAGGTCCGTGATTTTCTGCTCTCTGATGACACCGGTAATACCGTTAACCACATCGCTGTCATAACGAATCAAGCGGGTCAAGTCGAAATCGATTGACGATGCCGCAACAGCTGCTTTTTCAAGAAGTTTGCCAGCATGCTTTTCTGCAGCATCGTCACTCGTGGTGTTGTCTGCAACATGAAGGGCATAAATCCCTCTCTTGTCTTTGTTCGACTTTACAGTTGCGCTGAGATTGACAAGCTCGTCTACCGTGCCGAGGTCATTCATGGGAATCAGTATCCGTTCTTCGGTGCCTTGGACACCTGATTCAGCTATTTCATCAACGGTATCAGCAAGAGCAATATTATGCGCACCTTTTTCTCCGATGATTGTTGCAAGTGTGCAGGTGATCAGAATAAAGAGAATCGTACCGTTCAACACACTCTCATCAAGCAGCCTGACAGGATCTCCTTTAAGAGTATAACCGGTAATAATGTTATAACCGATCAACACCGTTGCAAGCGCGAGTGCCGCATGTGCGCTGATAAGACCAAAGATCAGCCGGCGCTGATCAAGAGAAAATCCGAATACTCTCTGGGTAATCCAGGCTGAAAGATATTTAGCAGCCGTAGCGGCAATCGTTATAACTGCCGCAACCTTCAGTGTGTTATAATCTTTGAACAATGCACGGATATCGATAAGCATCCCGACACCGATCAGAAAAAACGGAATAAACAGGGCATTGCCGACAAACTTGACTCTGTTCATGAGCGGTGATGTCCGGGGAATCAGGCGGTTGAGGGCGAGACCACTGAAAAATGCCCCGATAATAGCCTCAACACCTGCAGCTTCAGCAAGAAAACCACCAAAAAAGACCATAGCCAGAACAAAGAGGTACTGGAGCACACTGTCGTCGAAGCGCTTGAAAAACCATCGGGCTATTACAGGAAAAATCAGCAGAACAATAAGGCTGAAAAACGTCATCCCGATCACAAGCCTTATCCAGAATCCTGTCATCAACTCCCCTGACGAGATTCCGGCAATAACAGCAAGCACCAGCAAGGCAAGGGTATCGGTGATAATGGTGCCGCCAACAGCGATAGTGACCGCCTTGTTTGTGGAAACACCAAGCTTGCTGACTACGGGGTAGACTATAAGCGTATGAGAAGCAAAAATACTGCCGATGAGAATGGATGAAAATAGCGAAAAGTCAAGGATATAGAGGCCGACAATAATACCGAGAATGATAGAGATGAAAAAGGTATAGAGACCGAAGAGGAGACTCTTTCTGCTGTTTTTGCGAAAATCCTCAACATCGATTTCCAATCCGGCAAGAAACATGATATAGAGCAGGCCAACCGTTCCAAAAAGGATGATACTGCTGTCGCGAAGCATCAAATTAAACCCATGGGGTCCTATCACCGCGCCGGCAATAATAAGACTGATAAGACTCGGAATTTTCAGCCGGTTAAGGAGCAGGGGCGCAAAAAGAATGATGAAGAGTATCAGCGAAAACTGTAACACCGGATTCTTCAGCGGCAATGAAATATCAATCAGACTCATCAAGACCATCGCTATACAATCCAGTAGTTAATCTCTGCACCTGCAGCAATGAAAGAATATGCCGTTAGAATACCTTCGGTTACCTCAGGCAATACTGTAAAAAAGGGCTGAAAAACCTGTCCGGCGCCAGAAAAAGACACATACAAATGACGCTCATATGTTCAGCGGGAAAAATAACTTATCCGGCAATAAATATGCATATCTTTTCAGTTGAACACAAACTGCGGAGCGGGTATCAATCATGAGGGAAAGATTCTTTGGTCAAGCGGCATGAAATTTTTTCAATGTGTTCCGTAAACTTGCGCCAACAGTTTTTATTTTCTTTTTTTACGGGCTGAGATTTACCTTTCTTTCGTTGACGATCAGGGAGAGGCCTGCCGGGGTGGCGGGGTTGCATTTCAGTCAGGAACAGGTTCACTAAAGCATGAAAAATCTAAAACCTATTTATAGAAAAATAGTCGTAAAAGTCGGCTCGAATGTCATTACCGGTAAAGACGGAGAGCTTGACCTTGAGATTCTCCAGAGCCTTACCGCCCAGATTGCTCAACTGCAGAAAAAAGGCATTCAGATCATTCTCGTTTCTTCGGGCGCCGTCAGTGCCGGCCGATCAGTAATAAAACCCTGCGGGACCCTGACGCCTGTTGCCGCACGCCAGATCCTGGCTTCTACGGGACAGATAAAGCTTATCAGCACCTATAACGAACTGTTTCTCAAGCACCATCTGATAACCGCTCAGATTCTGGTCACAAAAGGCGATTTTCGGGACAGGCAGCACTATCTCAATATGCAGACATGCTTTACAGCCCTTCTGCAGCAGAGCATAATCCCCGTCGTTAATGAAAACGATGCGGTTTCTGTTACTGAGCTGATGTTTACCGATAATGATGAACTTTCAGGCCTTATTGCTTCAATGATGGATGTGGAGGGCTATATCATTCTATCGCATGTTGACGGTTTGTTTGACCTTAAAACAGGTGATGGATCCATCATCCCGGTAATTGATCCTTCAACAAAACATTTCCACCAGTATATCCATCCTGGAAAATCAGAATTCGGAAGAGGGGGCATGCTGACCAAATGTCATATTGCCCAGAAACTCTCAAGGCTTGGAATAACAGTGCATATCGCCAACGGAAGAACACCTGATATTCTGCTCTCGATTCTCGGCGGGAAACAAAACGGCACAAAATTTCTGCCGCAAAAGCCAACCCATGGACCAAAACGCTGGATTGCCAACAGCGAAGGTCTGGAAAAGGGAGCTGTCACCATCAACAAGGGGGCTGAAACTGCACTTGTCAGCGATGAACAGGCCAACAGTCTTCTCCCGATCGGGATTGAATCGGTAGAAGGAATATTCTTCAAGGGGGATATTATCAAAATCCGATCAACCGAGGGAGAGGCGATCGGTTACGGGATGGCACAATACAGTTCGGATAAAACACTCTCGATCATTGGACAAAAGGGACATAAACCTTTAATCCACTACGATTATCTTTATATAACACCCTGAAACTGCCGAAAGCACTATAGGAATAACCATGCAGGAAACCATCACCGAACAACTCAAAGCTGTCCAGCAGGCAAGCCGGGAGATTGTGACGCTCAGCGATGCTGCCATAAACACTTTGCTGCTTGATCTTGCCGACAGCATACCCGCACATCAGGAGCTCATACTCAATGCAAACCGGCAAGATCTGGATCGAATGGATCAGGCTGATCCGATGTACGACAGACTGCTCCTGAACGCTTCGCGTCTTGAAGCCATTGCCGGGGACATCCTCAATGTCGCAACGCTTCCATCCCCTCTTGATATTGTGCTGGAAGAGCGGACTCTGCCAAATGGACTTGGCCTGAAAAAAGTCACCGTGCCGATAGGAGTAATCGGTATTATCTATGAAGCACGCCCCAACGTGACCTTCGATGTCTTCGCGCTCTGCCTGAAATCAGGCAATGCCACCGTACTGAAAGGCGGAAGTGATGCCATGTATTCGAATATTGCCATTGTCGATCTTATCCATTCGGTGCTGAAGAAGCATGCCATAAATCCTGACACACTCTACCTGCTGCCTTCTGAACGTGAGGCTGCGGCTGTAATGCTCAATGCTGTCGGGTTCATCGACATGATCATTCCGCGGGGCAGTCAGAAACTGATCGACTTTGTCCGGAATAATGCAAAGGTTCCGGTCATGGAAACCGGTGCGGGTATTGTGCACACCTATTTTGATAAAAGCGGTAATCTCGAGCTTGGTCAACATATTGTCTTCAATGCAAAAACCCGACGTCCGAGTGTCTGCAATGCACTCGATACACTGGTGATTCACCGTGAGCGGCTTGATGATCTTGCCCGGCTTGTCAATCCACTGGCAGAAAAACAGGTTGTGCTTTATGCTGATGAGGCCGCTTATCTGAAACTGCAGAATTCATACCCGGAGAACCTGTTGCACCGTGCTGAACCTGAACATTTCGGTACTGAGTTCCTCTCTCTGAAAATGTCGGTTAAAACCGTTTCATCACTTGAAGAGGCGCTTCAGCATATTGCTCACTTCAGCTCTCGCCATAGTGAGGCAATTATAGCGGATGACTCTGAAGCTAAAGAGCTGTTTTTAAAACGAGTCGATGCCGCCGTTGTCTATGCAAACACCTCAACGGCATTCACCGATGGCGCTCAGTTCGGACTTGGAGCGGAAATTGGCATCAGCACACAGAAACTCCATGCAAGAGGTCCAATGGCACTGAAAGAGCTAACAACCTACAAATGGATTATAGAGGGTAACGGCCAGACAAGACCATAGAAAACAATATGCTCGAAGCAAAAAACATCAGTAAATCCTATACACTGCCAGGCCAGCGAAGCATAGAAATTCTCCGCGGACTGAATCTTTCGCTTGCAGAAGGCGAAATGGTTTCGGTGATAGGAGCTTCGGGCAGCGGAAAAACGACACTGCTGAACATGCTCGGTACCCTTGATACCCCGGACGGAGGCGACATTCTGTTTGACGGTGAGCTCCTGTTTACAAATAAAAAATACACGCTCTCTCAAAAAACACTGGCAAAATTCAGGAACCGCAAAATAGGTTTTGTCTTTCAGTTCCATCATCTGCTTTCGGACTTTACCGCCATTGAAAATGTAGCCATGCCGGAGTTCATCGCCACAGGAAAGCTTGAACCGGCAAAAAAACATGCCGGGGAACTGCTTGCAGAACTCGGACTCCAAGAGCGGTTTGAGCACCTTCCCTCGGAGCTCTCAGGCGGTGAACAGCAGCGAGTTGCCATTGCACGCGCCCTCATGAATAACCCGAAACTTGTTCTGGCGGATGAACCAAGCGGCAACCTTGACAGCAAGAACAGTCATATGCTTTATGAGCTTATGGCCAAACTGAGCAAGGAGCGCCGAACCTCTTTTATCATCGTCACCCACAACGAAGAGTATGCCTCCATGTCCGACAGGTGCCTTCGTATGCAGGATGGAGTGCTGCACAGTTGCGAGGAGTGAAACTTGATAGAAAAAAACGCAATTATGGCAGGAGAAACAGAGAGCCACTTTATTGAGGTTAACGGGTTCAATGTTCATTACCGCATGGCCGGCAATGGAAAGCCGCTTGTTGTTCTTCTGCATGGCAGTTTTTTGAGTCTAAGATCGTGGCGTCTTGTTTTTGAGAAATTGGCTGAAACTGCAACCGTCATTGCATTCGACCGCCCTGCTTTTGGCTTGACATCACGCCCTCTCCCGTCAAAATCTACGAGCGTGAGTTACACTCCTGAAGCTCAGAGTGATCTGGTTATAGCACTTATCAATAAGCTCGGGTTCAGCAAAGCTGTGCTTGTTGGCAATTCAACGGGCGGCACCATAGCACTGCTGACTGCGTTGCGGCACCCCGAATGTGTTGAAGGGCTGGTGCTTGCCGACGCCATGATTTACAGCGGCTATGCGACCAGTGAGGTCCCACGGTTCATCAAACCCGCCTTGAAAGCAATGAGTCCGATTTTTGCCCGTGTGATGAAGTTCATGATCAGCAGGCTGTACAACCGTCTCATTCGTGCCATGTGGTTCAATAAGGAAAGGCTTGGGAGTGATGTGATGATTGCGTTTCGAAGTGACCTGATGGTTGGGGAGTGGTCAAAAGCTTTCTGGGAGCTGTTCAGCGAGACGCACCATCTCAGACTGGATGAACGGCTGAAAACCATGTCGCTCCCATCTCTCGTTATTACCGGTGAACACGATTCAATGGTGAAAAAAGAGGAGAGTATCCGGCTTGCCGGGGAGCTTCCATGCGCTGAACTGCTGGTTGTGCCCGATTGCGGACATCTTCCTCAGGAAGAACAGCCGGAGGCTTTTGTGTTTGCAGTAAGGAAGTTTCTTAAAAGAATTGAGGAACGGATAGAAAACAGTTGAAGCAGACTGCTGAGTACCACACTTAGGAAAATATCTAAACACAATTGATTATATTCAAGGAAAGTAAATTAGTGGTAATATTTACACTAAAAGATGCTGGATAAGGAAACCATTGTCAAGTGCAATCAGGAGTGAGCGGTTCAGAATTACTGATCACGCATATGAAGAAACGCTTTCAGATAGTTTGACATTTGAAGAAGTAATAACCAGTGTTATCCATGGAGAAATAATTGAGCATTACCCAACAGACAAGCCTTATCCAAGCTGTTTGATTTTTGGAGAAAACTATAGAAGAGAGCCGGTTCACAGTGTTTGGGCTTATAACAAAGAAAACTTATGGGCCGTATTGATAACTGTTTATCGTCCAGATCCTAAAAGATGGATTGAATGGAAAACCAGGAGAAAAAGAAATGATCCCATTTGAACTATGTCCAGTATGCGGTGGAGAGGTAATTGAAAAAGAGGTGGAAAAATTGATTCTCGGAGGCAACAACACCGCTGTTGTAAAAGCAAAAGCTGAGATCTGCACCCATTGTGGTGAAAGATTATACTCGAAAGAAACTATCACGTGGTTCGAACAAATCCGATCACGTCTGGCGCGGGGTGATGTTGCCGGCTTTCATCCCATGGGTCAAGCCTATAAAGTTGCCGGATAACTCTCTTTTTCCACTTCTACAAAATTTAGTAATGGCGTTGGAATAGATTCCTCACGGGAGTTCGGAATGACAAAAAACGGTTATGCGAGCAGGACTGCGCAAATTCGTTCGAGCTCCTCTTCTTTTAAGTATGGGTGCATCGGGAGAGCAAATATACGGCTGCTGAGATCTTCGGAAACCGGGAAGTCGCCTGGCTTATAGCCTAAAGATGCGTAGGCTTTCTGGAGATGGAGAGGGATTTTGTAATAGATCATTGATGGGATACCCTCTTTTTGCAATGCCTGCATAAGTTGCTCACGCTCTTCAAACGATGATGCAAGTACAGAGTATTGCGCCCAGGCCGAGGTGTAGTGCTCCTGAATGAGGGGAACTGCAACTCTATGCTGCAACCTGCTGCTGTAGAAATCGGCAATACGCTGACGAACCTCGAGCTCTTCGTCAAAGATGGTGAGCTTTTCAAGGAGTACAGCTGCCTGGATTGAATCGAGGCGGCCGTTTATCCCGATACGGTCGTTACTGTACTTGTCGACACCGCTGCCATGAACCCGGATGGACCGCAATATCGAGTCAAGCTCTTCATCGTCGGTAAATATTGCACCGCCATCGCCATAACAGCCAAGCGGTTTTGCGGGAAAAAATGAGGTTGCTCCCACAAGACCGAAACTGCCTGCTTTGCGGCCATTGAAACTGCCGCCGAAACTCTGGGCTGCATCCTCAAGAATCCATAATTTATAGGCATCGGCTACCGCTTCAATACGAGTGTAATCAGCCGGCTGGCCGAAGAGATCGACTGGAATAATCGCTTTTGGCTTCAATCCCCGGGAGACGGCCTCTTCAATAGCTCGCCCTATTAGTTCCGGATTGATATTGAATGTCTCTGGGGAAACATCAACGAACACTGGAGTTGCTCCGGCAAGATTTATAACTTCAGCTGTTGCAACAAAGGTAAATGGCGTAGTAATCACAGCATCCCCCGGACCGATGCCTTTGGCCATAAGGGGCATAAGCAGAGCGTCTGTTCCTGATGAGCAGGATACACAGTAGCGAGAGCCGACATAAGAGGCAAGACGGGACTCCAGTTCAGTTACTTCCGGGCCCATAATAAAATGACCACTGTCCAGAATGCTTTCGATACGATGAAGAAGTGCCGTGCGAATCCGGTCTTTCTGCGAAAGGAGATCTATAAATTGCATAACTGTATGGTTTGAAATCTATTAAAACTGTTTCGGCTAAAATACAGATTCATTTTATTTCTTTTGCTGTATGGCTCAATTCTTTAGAGAAAAGAGAGATTATCCTGACTCTTTTTCCGGAGCCAGCAAAGGAGAGGCAAGCCCTGTTGCAGTTGCGCTCCTCCCAATTTTTATGTATATAAAGCCAGTACGCAACGTCCGTGCGATCCCTTCAATCTGAAGACAATCTTTTTTTCAAGATGAGCTCCATCTACTTTATCGGTATAGGCGGTACAGCAATGGCTGCGGTAGCCGTAGCCCTTTCACATGCGGGGCATGCCATCACCGGCTCCGACACCCAGCTCTACCCTCCGATGAGCACCTATCTCGAAGAGCATAATATCCGCTATTTCAACGGTTTTTCAGCTGAAAACCTTAAGCATGCGTCACCCGATGTGGTTGTTGTCGGCAATGCTATAAGCCGCGGGAATCCGGAACTTGAATATTCCCTCAATCACCATGTTGCGCTGGCTTCCATGCCGGACCTGGTCAGAGAACATCTGATCGGCAACAATACATCGTTAGTGGTAACCGGCACTCATGGCAAAACAACAACGACTTCGCTCATTGCATGGTTGCTCGAACATGGCGGACTCAAACCGGGATTCCTGGTAGGTGGTATTCCTGAAAATTTCTCTATAGGGTGCAGGGCATCAGGACGCAGCGAAGAGGGGTTTTTTGTTTCAGAAGGTGATGAATACGATACTTCATTTTTTGACAAGCGGAGCAAGTTTCTTCTCTATCGCCCGGACATAGCCATCATCAATAATATTGAATTTGACCACGCCGACATTTTCAACTCTCTTGAGGATATCAAGCGCAGTTTCAGGCTGTTTGTCAATCTTATTCCAGAAAACGGAACACTTTTTATCAATGGGGATGATCCTGTCGCCGTTGAAATTGCCGCGCGTGCTTTCTGCAAGGTTGAACGGTTCGGTCTGAAAACAGATTCGGAATGGAGCGCCCGCAACATATCACTGGATGGGGATGCATCGTCCTTTGAGGTTTTTTATAAAAACGCACTTCTCGGCTCTATTTCGGTTCCGCTTTTTGGTAATCATAATATCATGAATGCCCTTGCCGCTGTTGCTGCAGCGACCAGTACCGGGCTCCCTTTCGAGGCTATAAGGCATGGGATGGCGCTCTTCAAACGGCCGAAACGCAGGATGGAAATCATCGGAACCTTCCCCGGAAACATAACACTTATTGAAGATTTTGCCCACCACCCCACTGCAGTCAGGGTCACACTGGAGGCGATTGAACAGCTCTATTCCGGACGACGAATTGTAACATGCTTTGAACCGCGGTCAAACACTACCACCCGGAACATCTTTCAGCAGGAACTTTCTGAATGTTTCGGACCGGCAGCCATTGTTGTCATAGGCAAGGTTAACCGTCCAGACCGCTATCCTCCTGATCAGTCTCTCAATATATCGTTATTAAAGGAGTTAATGGAAAAACAGGGGAAAAAGGTTTTTCTTGCCGGTCAGGATTCTGCCGATTACCCGGATGATATCGTTGCATTTCTTCAAACAGAGCTCCTTGATGATGATGTTGTTATTCTTTTGAGCAATGGCAGCTTCAGCAACCTGAAAAATCTATTATCAGAAAGTTTTCAAAAAAATTGCTGAATATTTCACGTTTGATATTATATCTTGTTAAACGTTTTTTTCTTTGAAAAAAGATTTTTTTTGACACAATCAACGCGAACACTAACTTAAATACTACATCAGGACGACATTATGGCAAAAGTTAAAGTCGGCATTAATGGATTTGGCCGCATCGGGCGTCTGGTTTTTCGCCAGGCATTGAACAACCCGAATTATGAAATTGTTGCAATCAACGATCTATGCGATCCCAAAACCCTCGCACACCTTCTCAAGTACGATTCAACCCACAAAAAGTTCAACGGCACAGTGAGTGTTGATGGCAGTAATCTCGTCGTTAACGGCAAGGTTATCACCATTTTAGCACAACGTGATCCAGCAGCGCTTCCATGGAAAGAACTTGGATGTGATCTGGTTGTTGAGTCAACAGGATTGTTCACTTCAAGAGAAGCCGCATCCAAGCATCTTACTGCCGGTGCAAAAAAAGTTATCATTTCAGCCCCTGCAAAAGACAAAATTGACGCCACTATTGTTCTCGGTGTCAATGGCAACTCTATCACCGGCAAGGAAGAGATTATTTCGAATGCAAGCTGCACCACAAACTGCCTTGCCCCTATGGTAAAGGTTCTTCAGGACAGCTTCGGTATCGAAAAGGGATTCATGACAACCGTTCATGCATACACGAACGACCAGAACATCCTCGATCTTCCTCACTCTGATCTCCGTCGTGCCCGTTCAGCTGCGTTATCAATCATCCCGACCAGCACCGGTGCTGCAAAGGCGATTGGCGAGGTTATTCCTGAGCTGATTGGCCGTCTTGACGGTTTCGCCATGAGAGTACCTGTACCAGACGGCTCCGTTACAGACGTTACGGCTATTCTTAACCGCCCTGCAACAAAGGCTGAAATCAATGCAGCAATTAAAACTGCAGCAGAAGGACCAATGAAGGGATTCCTCGAATATTGTGAAGATCCTATTGTTTCACAGGACATCGTCGGCAACCCGCATTCCTGTATATTTGACTCACTGCTGACAATGAGCTCAGGCAACATGGTCAAAGTAGTTGGCTGGTATGACAACGAGCTTGGATACTCTACCAGAGTTACCGACCTTCTTGACATTTACTCGAAGTTTGTATAATAAGCTCTGAGAAAAAAGAGGATTATCAGAAAAAGGGCGCCCCAACAGGGCGCCTTTTTTTTTGTTTTTCCATTCATACGGAAAATTCTTTTTTCATTTATTTACCGTACTTTAAACTATGCAATCCTATAATCTCAGCTTGTTGTTTCACAGCAACCATTTTTTCTTATGACACATACCTCAGCAAATCCCATGAGAGCAATTATCCTGTTCGACAGTAAGACTGCAGGAGGATCAACAGACAAACTCATTGATTCGATTGGTCTGGAGCTCGCCAGAACCGGAGCTTATGTCGAAAAAGCAAAATGTAAATCAACTGGAGATTACAGCTTCGTCAAGGATTTTGATGTTGTGATCATGGGGGCCCCTATTTACTATCTGATTGTATCGTCACAACTGCTGGGAGCTTTGATGCAAAGCAATCTTAAAGAGTATCTGGCTGGAAAAAAAGTTGCACTCTTTCTCACCTGCGGCAGTCCTGAACTGATGGCAAACCTGCTCTACCTGCCACAGCTGAAAATGAACCTTGTCGACAATACAATTCTTGCTGAAAGAATTTTTGCGCCCGACCAGATTTCAGACCCGACGGTAATAGCGAAATATGTCCTTGAACTGAGTGATGCCTACCAAAAAGAAAGCCACTAATACCATACCCTGTTGTAATACAGCTCGCATAAATTATCAGCCGGACCATATAAAAAGTCCGGCATGAGCCACTTATACCTTAAAAATGGTATAAAAATATCGATTTAGATTTATAAAACTCATCTCGCCGAATTCTCTGCTTTATTTTTTTTCGATTAATGCCGATCCCATCTAAAAAGCATTATATTGCACAGCATTATAGCGAACTTGTCAAGGCTGCACACGTTTCATAGGAATGAATGCATTACGTTAAGCGACATTTTCAGTACGACAAGCTAATTTTACTCATATAACAAGCAGTTCACTACAAAGGAGCTAGTTTAATTTCATGGGATATTCACAAAAGTCAATAGAATTACATCTCAAAACGCGCGGCAAGATTGAAATCAGGTCTAAGGTCAGCGTAAAAACAAAAGAGGACTTATCTTTAGCTTATACCCCTGGTGTTGCGGCAGTCTGCACAGCAATCGGCCTGGATAAAGAAAAGTCATATACATTAACTAATAGAGCCAATCAGGTTGCTGTTGTTTCTGACGGCACTGCCATTCTCGGACTTGGTGACCTCGGTCCTGAAGCCGCAATGCCTGTAATGGAGGGTAAGGCAATAATTTTTAAGGAATTTGCTGATATTGACGCAATTCCCCTCTGTATCAACTCAACAGATGTTGAGGATATCATTAAATTCTGTAAGCTGATCGAGCCAAGTTTCGCAGGCATTAACCTCGAAGATATTTCGGCTCCGAGATGTTTCGAAATTTTTGAGCGCCTCGAAAACGAGCTGTCAATTCCGGTTTTTCATGATGATCAGGACGGAACTGCTATTGTAACTCTTTCAGCCATCATCAATGCCTGCCGTGTAACCGGACGTGATATCACGGACTTGCATATCGTCATTAATGGCGCCGGTGCAGCAGGAATTGCCATTGCCAGGCTTTTACTTAATGCCAAGGCGAAAGAGGTTGTTCTCGTCGATACCCAGGGAGCAATTTATGAAGGACGCCCCGGTATGAATTCAACGAAACAACATATTGCTGAAATTACCAACAAAGCGAAGCACTCTGGTGATTTAGCAAGTACAATGATCGGTGCTGATGTCTTTGTCGGTGTCTCTATCGGCAACATTGTTACTCAGGAAATGGTTAAAGGAATGAATAAAGCACCATTCATTTTTGCCATGGCCAACCCTACACCGGAAATAATGCCTGATCTTGCGTATGAAGCTGGCGCCAGCATTGTCGGCACAGGACGTTCAGATCTGCTGAATCAGGTTAATAATGCCTTGGTATTTCCAGGCCTCTTCAAGGGTTTGTTTACCTCCGGAATCAGGAAGGTTACTTCAGAGATCAAGATGGCCGTTGCGTTTGCCATTGCCCAATCTATCGAACCTACACATGACATCTTAATGCCATCAGTTTTCAATACGGATGTGGTACCAAATATCATCGCCAGTATAGCAAAGCTGCATGAGGCATCAGTTGCATTTGAAGCGGAAACGTTGGTTGGCGTTGAAGACTAACCAGTCAAAAGCAGTTGTCACACATACACGCAGGAAAGGCCGGTATCAAACCCGGCCTTTTCTTGTTTATAGATGTTTCAGGATTTTGCTTATGAGAAAATATCCCGTGCTTTTTCAAAAAAGCCCTTGGAATCTTTATCATTATGCGCCATCGGGGAAATTCCGGAAGATTTTTTCATCTCCTTGAGAAGTTCCTTGTCCTGATGCGAAAGATCTTTGGGGACATACACATTGACTTTCACATACTGGTCGCCTCTGGACGATCCTCGCAGATGACCGATTCCGTGACCCGCGATACGGAGCATTGTTTCAGGCTGCGTTGATGGCGGTATAGTCAACTTGACGGCACCGTCAAGGGTAGGCACTTCGACTTTAGTTCCAAGCACAAGGTCAGGGAAACTTACAGCAAGGGAATAAACCACATCGTCTCCATGACGTGAAAAGAGTTCATGAGGCACTTCCTCAATCACGACAAGAAGATCTCCTGCAGCTCCACCTCTCGGGCCCGCATTGCCCTGTCCACGCAAGGTCAGGTAATTACCATCCTCAACGCCTGAAGGAACGGTAACCTTAACGGTCACCTCGCCGAGTTTGATGCCTTCACCATAGCATGAGGTGCAACGATCCTTGATTATTCTGCCATCTCCACCGCAAGTCGGACATGCGGCTATATTGACAAACTGGCCGAACATGGTTTTAGAGGCCTGACGTACCTCTCCGGTTCCGTGGCAGGTCTGACAGTTTTCTGTCGCTCCTGATTTGGAGCCACTGCCGTTGCACTCAAGGCAGGAAATCTGCTTTTTGATCTTCAATGTTTTTTCAACCCCTTTGGCAATCTCTTCGAGGGTCAACTTGAGACGGATTTTCAGATCTGTTCCGGGAATGCCACTTGACGGGCGCCCTCTTCTTGATCCGCCACCGCCAAAAACCTCTTCGAAACCAAAAGGAGAACCACCACCGCGTGATTTACCGCCGGTAAACATATCGTTGAATGCACTGAAAATATCGTTTAAATCACTGGCGCCACCGCCATACTGCCCCCCACCGGATGCAGCTGAAGATCCAACACCAGCATGTCCGAACTGATCATAGCGACGACGTTTGTCATCATTACTGAGCACTTCGTAAGCTTCATTCACCTCTTTAAAATGCTCCTCAGCAGCCTTGTTATCAGGATTTTTATCAGGATGAAACTGCAGTGCCAGCTTCCTGTAGGCCTTTTTTATTTCGTCCTTTGTGGCCGTACGGCTGACACCAAGGACCTCGTAATATTCTTTCTTCATAATACCACCAGCAAATTTGCTTATCTATTGTTCACTATTAAAAAACGTATCACACTATCGAGCCACGATAACCTTGGCATGCCGGATAACCTTATCTCCGAGCAGGTAGCCGGTCTGGTACTCATCAATGATAGTATCAGGTTCGGCATCTGGCTGATCGACCTGGGAGATGGCTTCATGGAAATTCACATCAAGCTTCATTCCTTTTGAATCTATAGCTTTCACCCCTTTATGGTCAAGCCACTTCTCAAGACTTTTTTTCACAAGTTCGACTCCCTCGATATAGGGTCGGGCTTCTGCCGAGGTTTCAGCATTAAGAGGAGCGTGCTGCAGTACCCGTTTGACATCATCAACAACAGGGAGCAGCTCCCTGATAATATTTTCAAGGGCCCTGGAAGAGGCCATCATTGACTCGCGTTCCTTTACCTTCCTGAAATTCTCAAAATCCGCAGCTTTTCGAAGCAACTCATCACGATACCTGTCGCTCTGCTCTTTATGCTTCAGTAGTTCAGTTTCAAGCTCAGCTATTTTCGAAAGAGAAGAGTCCTGCTCCGGCAATGACTCTTGCTGCTCTGCTGAGGTTACCGGAACATCCTTTTTCTCTTTATCCTCAAAATGCTCTGCACAACTCTCCTTGCCATCCAATACTTTCTTTGTCATAAATTACATTATCTGTTTAGTTAACATCCGACAGCGTTGCTGAAAGGCTGTCGGCCATATAGTTGAGAACGCGAACAGCGTACTCGTAGTCCATTCTTTTCGGTCCAAAGATTCCTATTTTTCCAACCATGTTCCCGACATAATAGGGAGTGGAAACAATGGTCAAGTCTTCAGCCTGGCGCTCGCTGTTCTCCTTGCCGATATTGATGGTAATATCGCGACCAGCCGAGCGAACAGTTTCAATAGAAGTAGGGCTATGCCCGACAAGCTTTGCCATGCTGAGCTTGTCCTCAATCATGGTGATAAGATCACGAACCCTTTCAGGCTGCTTGAACTCAGGCTGATCAACAATATACTCGGTACCGGAAATATAGAGGCGTTCAAAAATAGGAGCCTCATCAAAGAGATCTCCGGCAGAACGCACAATTAGATTTTTTAGCGCATTATCACACATACTGTCAGAAAGACGCCGGCTTATCGTGCGGCGAATTTCGGACAGTGTCAATCCTGAGAGTCGCTGATTAAGAACATCAACTACCTCATCAACGGTCTGACGGGAAACCTCCATATCAAGCTCCATAACAATGGTCTTGACAAACAAGGACTGAATGGAGAGAATAACCATCATCCGTGTTGAGCTCAGCAGAACCATGTCGAGCTTTTCAAAAATTGCATTCGACAGTGTCGGCGACAACACAACACTCAACTGCCGTGAAATAGTACCGAGAACTTTTGCTGCTGAAAGCAGAACGTCAGATGAGGTCCCTTTACGATCTATACTGATTTGACCAATGTTCTCCTCAATCCTTTTTTTCTCTTTATCATCGAGAGACTGGAAAGTCATGATAAGATCAACATAATAACGATAACCCTTATCTGTAGGAGTTCTTCCTGCTGAAGTGTGTGGCTGACTGATATACCCTTCCTCTTCGAGAATGGCCATGACATTGCGGATCGTGGCGTCCGAAAGGCCAAGATTATAATGTTGTGTTATATACCTTGAGCCGACCGGAGCAGCAGTAACAACATATGACTGGATGATAATACTCAGCACATGCCGTTCTCTCAAGGAAAGATCACGAGCATCCATCAACGAACTCCTTAGCGATTACAAAAAAATAACTCAAGGATTAAAACAGGTGAATTTAAAAAAACTTCACCACATCCCTTATATAAACAAAATGGAAAGCAAGTTAATTTCCAATCTGAATAACTCCTGAAATAACCCGGTCAAGACCGGAATAATCCTTATAGACGGTTATCTCGGAAAACCCCTGAGAGGTCATAAGTTCCGAGACTGAAGCGCCGGCATCCGCATGCAGTTCAAAAGAGAGCTTTCCGCCAGGAACAAGAAGCTGTTTCGCTTTTGTGACAATTGCAATGTAACACTCACTCCCTTGAGGCGTCGTCAGCGCAAGCCTTGGCTCAAAGTGCTTAATCTCCCGCTGAAGACTCTCCCACTCCGCATCCGGGATATAGGGTGGATTTGAGACAATCAGATCATAGGCACTCTCCGGCAGTAACGATGCAAAGGAGTCATCAAACATATCGGCCTGAAGAAATTCTATGCGGGATTCAACATCATTTTTTTCGGCATTCATGCGTGCGACATCAAGTGCATCAGGAGAGCAATCAACAGCGGTAACCCTCAGAGACGGACAAAGCTTTGCCATGGTAACGGCTATGCAACCGCTTCCGGTACCAATATCAAGAATCTTTGCATCACTGGATCCGCCACGGCCAGTCATACCCAGTGATTCAAGAGCATGCTCGACAAGAAGTTCGGTTTCGGGGCGGGGAATAAGAACCCGTTCGTCAACCGTGAACTGCAAGCCGTAAAAGAACTGATCACCAATAATGTACTGCACAGGACGACCGTCAAGCCTCTGGCGGCAAAGGCTTCTGAAACGATCAAGCTCATCCTGATAAACCGGCCTGTTGTGATGCAGATAGAGCTCCAGCCTGCTCTTTCCAATAACATGGCCAAGAAGAAGTTCTGAACTTATTCGAGCCTCATCAACAGCTTTTTCTTCGAAATAAGCGGTAGTAGTCTTGAGCAGTTCAACGACCTGCCACTGTTTCAATTCTTGCATGTATCTCTTTTAAAACAAACGTTCACTTTGCCCGCCATTGCCGTGGATAAGGGTTTTTAAAAAAATTTCTCCACGCAACTTTACAAATAGTACATTAAAATTCTTTGAGTATAGCCGATTTGAGCCAAACCGACCAGATTACCAGATACCATGAGTAATGCCCAGATGAAACGAGTTCTCCTATCACTCTGCATGCTTCTTCTTTCAGTCAGCGTAAACACTGCAACAGCCGCTTCGAAATTTACCGGCATTATGGCGATGGGAATGAAAATGCCGAACGGTTCTGCTGAAATTACCTACTACTTTGGAAACGATGTACAACGCATGGATATGGCCATGCAGATGGATAAAATACCGGAGCCTTTAAAAACATCAGTCATCACAAAAGCTTCCCAGCCCGACCAGGCTTATGTCATCAACCACCAGGCTAAAAGCTACACCATTCTCAATCTTACAACTGCGGCTGAACAGGCGATGCTGCTCAATTTCGACAGCAACTACAAACTTTCAAAAATCGGTAAACAAACTATTAAAGGTTACAACTGTGAACACATCACTCTGACCAGCAGCACCGAAAAACTTGAGCTCTGGGTCACTCGCGATCTTGGCAATTTTTCAACATTCAGGATACTTCAGACGCAAAACCCCCGACTCTCGAACACTTCACTTTCAAAAACTCTCAGCAATGCCGGTATTGAAGGATTTCCTGTAAAAATTGTTCAATATAACGATAACGGCAAGTACGACATGGAGATCATGCAAATCTCTTCAAAAGCACTTTCTCCAACAGTTTTCAATATTCCGGATGGCTATCAGAAAGTGACCAACAATCAGAAACCACTCGGAAATAAAGAGAAAGAACACCTGAAAACCTTAATGGAAAAAATGAAAAAGTTCGAAAAGTAGGTTGTATATTTTGCCTACCTAATCTTAATTAATAACAGTTATTTACACCAGAATCGTGGCAGATAAAATCACATCAAGAAAAGAGGACTATTCCCAGTGGTATATTGACCTTGTACGTTCCGCAAAACTTGCAGATTATGCCGATGTTCGCGGCTGCATGGTTATACGCCCCAACGGTTATGCGATATGGGAAAAAATGCAGACTGCCCTTGACCGGATGTTCAAGGAGACCGGGCATGTCAATGCATACTTCCCCCTCTTTATCCCCGAAAGCTTTATTGCTAAGGAAGCCGAACACATTGAAGGATTTGCCCCTGAGTGTGCTGTTGTCACACACGGAGGAGGACAGGAACTTGCTGAAAAACTCTATGTCCGTCCTACCTCTGAAACCATTATCTGGTCTTCCTATAAAAAGTGGATCCAGTCCTACCGGGACCTGCCGATTCTGATCAATCAGTGGGCAAATGTGGTTCGCTGGGAGATGCGCACCCGGCTCTTTTTAAGAACCACTGAGTTTTTATGGCAGGAAGGTCATACCGCCCATGAAACGCCTGAAGAGTCTCAGGAAGAGGTGCTTCGCATGATCAACGTCTATAAGACATTTGCTGAAGAGTATATGGCTATGCCGGTGATTATGGGTAGAAAAACCGACAGTGAAAAATTTGCAGGTGCAGTGGAAACCTATTGCATTGAAGCGATGATGCAGGATACCAAAGCCCTCCAGTCAGGCACATCCCATAATCTCGGGCAGAACTTCGCCAAGGCATTTGACTGTCAATTTCAGACCAAAGAGGGAAAACTCGACTATGTCTGGGCGACAAGCTGGGGTGTTTCGACTCGATTGATTGGAGCCTTAATCATGGCACATTCGGACGATCGAGGTCTGGTTCTCCCACCAAAACTTGCATCACGTCAGGTAGTCATTATCCCGATTCTCAGGGGCGATAAAGCTGCAGTCATTGCCAGGGCAGAAGGAATTGCCGATTCTCTGAAACAAAGCGGAATACCTGCTTTTGTTGACAGCAGCGAACAGAACTCACCCGGATGGAAATTTGCAGAGTATGAGCTGCAGGGCATCCCGATCCGCATTGAACTTGGACCAAGAGATATCGAGAACAACATCTGTATCGCAGCAAGAAGAGATACACTCGAAAAGACCGAACTGACGCTCGATGAGACTCTACCTGTCAATGTTCAGGAAATCCTGAACGCCATTCAGCAGAGCATGTTCGACAAGGCACTGCAGTTCCGCAATGAGAACACTTTCGAAGTCCAGAGCTATGAGGAGTTCAAGAGCGCGGTTGAAAAAGGATTTGTTATCGCCCACTGGGACGGCACCGCAGAAACAGAGGCGAAAATCAAGGAAGAGACAAAAGCAACTATCAGGGTACTGCCTGAAGAGGCTGACTATATTGCCCGATACGGAATCGATAAACCCGGCACCTGTATCTATTCAGGAAAACCAGCCGCGAGAAAAGCTGTTTTTGCGAAAGCCTACTGACCCCCCCCTAATAAAAAAGCCCCCGTTCTTCATAAAAAACGGGGGCTTTGTCACAAAAAAAGAAATCGAGCTTAATTTTCCTTGAAAAATTCTTTCAAGCCAGCATCAGTAGGCTTCATGGTCTTATCGCCCTTGTTCCAGTTTGCAGGGCAAACTTCACCGTACTGCTCGGTAAACTGAAGAGCATCAACAAGGCGGAGTACTTCATCAACATTGCGACCAAGTGGAAGATCATTGACCACCTGATGGCGGACAACTCCCTCTTTATCTATAAGAAACAAACCCCTCAACGCAATTCCTGCACCCTCAAGAAGCACATCATAATCAGCTGAAACGGTCTTGTTAATATCAGAAAGAAGCGTGTAGGTAACGCCCTCAATGCCACCGCGGTTTCTCGGAGTGGTGAGCCATGCAAAGTGCGAAAATTTGGAATCGACCGAACACCCAAGCAACTCGACATTTCTTTTACTGAACTCGGCAAGCTTCTCCTGAAATGCATGCAGTTCTGTAGGGCAGACAAAGGTAAAATCAAGAGGATAAAAAAACAATACAACATACTTGCCCTTAAAATCAGAGAGCTTTACTGAATCAACAAACTGCGATCCCTTAACGACTGCTGCCACATCAAAATCCGGTGCCTTCCGGCCAACTAGAACACTCATTGTACTGTCTCCCTTATAATTATTGTTAAAAAAAGATCGATATAGGATTAATTTTATCCAATATAAACGAATGGAAGGACTATCACAATAATAAAATCATGAAGGCTCCAAAAGCCTTATGTCAAAACTTTCTTCGCTATCGCGTAGAACTTCTTGCGTTCATCCATGCCATTATAGCCGCCATTGATGGTGATGCTGATAAACTGGACTGGCGAGACATTGATAATGCTGCCTTTGTATTTTTTCTTCAGGATATCGCCGTCGGCATGGTTTGCAGCATCGTTGAGACCGCGTGTTTTCCAATACTCGCAAGCGCTCCAGACGGCATATTCTGGCCGCTCAAGAAGGGATGGCGTATTGATAAAAAGGTCCCTGCTCCCTTTTTTTATACCAAGCTGCAGGTAATTACTTCGGCCTGTGGTCTGAAAAATACCCCGTCCTTTGAACTTCACTCCGTCACCAGGCTTAGTGTTTCCTAAATCAGCTCTGCCCTCGTATGCTTTACCTGAGGCGTACTCACACAAGGTCTTGAAATGATCGGTTTCATGGCAGGCCTGCGCAAGAAAATGAGCGTACTCAGACGCTGTATCGATATCGTAGAGCGGGCAGGTTTTGTTAATCCACTCAACAAGACCCGGCAATAACGGGGTTGATTTGCCTGCAATAGCTGTGAGGTGTTCGACAGAAATGATATAGGCCATATTTTGCTCCCTGGAAAAAAATAGATTTTCGTTATACCTATAAAAGTCAAGGCAAAATAACAAATAACTTACTTCAAATAAAGCTCACCACACTGTTTTTGATACCTGAACTTTTTGGTATTTACGCCTCACCGAATTCACTCTTTATGATTATCTTGTTTCAGAGGAGCCTGTTACCACAAGATGTGAACTGTATGCAATCATACTTTGACTTTGAAAAGCATGGCACCAGTTATCGGCAGGAAACACTGGCCGGCATAACTACTTTTTTTACCCTTTCATACATCATCATAGTCAATCCGGCCATTCTGGCGGCGGCAGGCATTCCTAAAGATGCCTCCATGACGGCGACCATTCTCACGTCGATTTTCGGCACCCTCTTGATGGGAGTATATGCCAAACGCCCTTTCGCCGTTGCGCCCTATATGGGCGAAAATGCCTTTATTGCCTATACGGTTGTGAACACGCTCGGCTATTCATGGCAGACGGCCATGGCTGCGATATTTATCAGCGGCGTTCTTTTCACCTTCATTACGCTTGGTGGGCTTCGTCAATGGCTGGCCAAAGCAATTCCCGGAACGCTCAAGCATAGTTTTTCGGTAGGAATCGGGCTTTTTCTCGCTTTTTTAGGCCTCAATGACATGGGACTTATCTCTTTAGGAGTTCCAGGGGCACCCGTCCAACTTGCCAATATTGCAAAACTCCCGGTTCTCCTTAGCCTTGGCGGACTGCTCATAACCGCAGTACTTCTCATCCAGAGGGTTACAGGCGCTATTCTGGCTGGTATGGCCGTAACCACAGCAGCCTTTCTTATGACCGGCCTTGTTCCGCTTCCTGCAACTGCGTTCAGCATGCCACCGTCTATCGAGCCGATTTTTATGAAAATCAATGTTCAGGGAGCATTGACATGGGGATTTGCCGGTGTCATAACCAGTGTGCTGGTGATGGATTTTGTTGATACCATGGGAACTCTTTTTGGTTTGTCATCACGGGCCAATCTGCTCGACGATGAGGATAACCTGCCGGAAATAGAAAAACCGATGCTGGTCGATGCGCTTTCAACCATTGCCGCGTCAATCTTCGGAACCACAACAGCAGGCGTCTATATTGAGTCGGCAGCCGGAATTGAGCAAGGCGGAAAAACAGGATTCACTGCGCTTGTTGTTGCTGCTCTTTTTACTCTCGCCCTGTTTTTTGCTCCGATTCTTACCATTGTTCCACCCTATGCATACGGCCCGGCACTGGTTGTTGTGGGCATGTTCATGATGCAGTCGGTAACAAAATTCAATTTCGAGGACTACAGCGAGCTTCTGCCTGCGTTTCTTACTATTGCTCTTATGATATTCACTTTTAATATCGGGGTAGGTATCACCGCGGGTTTTATTGCCTATGTTGTTCTGAAACTTTTTACCGGAAGAGTCAGGGAGGTTCGCTCCGGGATGTGGATACTTGCCGTTCTTTCATGTACCTTCTATCTTTTCTATCCCTATCATTAAAACGAAAAAAGGATGCTGACCTCGAAACTGCGTATAGCACAGATCGATTGCACACTTGCCAATTTCGATGAGAATCTGGCACAGCACTGCGCCCTTATTGAAAAGGCTATCAAGGAGGGCGCTGATGCCATCGCTTTCCCCGAACTCTCCCTGACAGGATACAATGTTCAGGATGCCGCACAGGATATTGCCATGCATATTGAAGATGCCCGGCTTGACCCACTCCGGGAGCTCAGCCGGAAAATCTGCATTATCTGCGGGGGCATTGAATTGAGCGACGATTACGGGGTCTATAACGCTGCATTCATGTTTGAAGAGGGAATCGGGCGCAGCATCCACCGTAAAATCTACCTGCCGACCTACGGTATGTTCGAAGAGCTGCGGTATTTTTCAGCAGGCCAGCAGATCAAGGCTGTGAATTCAAAAAAGCTTGGTCGTATCGGGGTGGCAATCTGTGAGGATTTCTGGCATGTATCAGTACCCTACCTGCTGGCGCATCAGGGAGCGAAACTGCTTTTTGTGCTTATGTCGAGCCCTCTGCGCATGTCGCCCGGAGAGGGAAATCCGGCAATTGTAACACAGTGGCAGACTATTGCCACCACCTATGCTTTTTTGTTCAGCAGTTATGTCGCCTGTGTAAACCGTGTGGGCAATGAAGACAGTTTCACCTACTGGGGCAACTCATCACTTACCGGGCCTGATGGCACTCTTATCTCTGCTGCCCCCCTGTTCAAGCCGCACACCATGGATGCTGTCCTGAATTTTGGCGACATCAAACGTGCCCGCCTGCACTCTTCCCATTTTCTTGATGAAGATCTACGCCTTATAGGGGCAGAACTGAACGACATCATCAAACAGCCTGTTAACCGGCAATAAATAAATCAGATGCCGACTCGAAGCCCCAATAGAAGTGAGCTGCTGGCTGGTGTATAGGTAATTGCGTTTCCTTCAGTAATTGACGGCATTGCAAAATAACGGTATCGGACATCAATAAGGAGAGTTTTAGTGATTGGTACTGCAACACCGGCACCTAACTGAAAGGCTAATTTTTTGACATCTTCTCTAAACCATCTCCCTAAGACATATATATCATTGGTCTGCCAGCCAAGACCAATTCCTGCTGAAAGATATGGCTGAATGCCTTCCGTAGCGAAATCATAATAGCCGTTGGCAAGAAAAGAGGCTATATGAAGATTACTGTTAGTCACACCTTTAACGTCTATATCTCTCGGGTGATAAGCAACTTCTCCTTCAAGTCTGAAATTATCAAACCTGGAGCCAAGTGCTCCCTGAATATTAGCACCTGTTTTGAAGGGTTGTTTTGCTATTGTGTTACCATTGGAATCCTTGATGTTTAGATCACTTGACAGTGTCCATCCAACATCGCCGCTTATATAAACAGGATCTGCATGAGCGGGAGCTTGCAACATGACCAACGTCAGAACAAAGGCCGTAAGAATTGAAAGATGTTTTTTCATTTTTCAATTTGTTTACTGGTGGCTGAGAACAATTATACTGGTATAACACTCGTAATCAATATATACATTACGTATAAATAAATATTACCTCACATATAATATGAGGCAATAACAGATATATATGCAGGACTTTGCTGTGCAGGTGCTAATCCATGGCCGGTTATTGCTCCATCGAAAAGCCAGGAGGAGTAAGGCTCGTTCTGTATGCTTCGGGCAGAAGCTTCATTGCAGCTAACGCCTGATCCTCACGCTCAAACAGCCCGAAAACAGCAGACCCGCTGCCGGACAGAGAGGCAAAAATTGACCCGGCTTCAAGGAGTGTTGACTTGACACGCCGCACTGCAGGAAAGTGATCGAAAACAGCCGGCTCAAAGTCATTTTCAAAAACAGGTAATAGTTCTTTTTGTCCGGAAAGACAAAGCGCTGAGACGCTTGCTTTCAGATCAGGAAGCTGACGGTCAAAATGGGGGTAAAAATTCTTGTACGCCCACACTGTTGAGATGTGTTCTTCAGGAAAAACTGTGACTACATGATATGGGAGGGTAATACCAAGATCGTCAAGATCATCGCCTATACCTCTGGCATAAGCGAGCCCCTTGATTTCAAGAAAATAGGGAACATCTGCACCAAGAGTCACCGCAATGGCATGCAGATCGGATGAAGATGCATGGATCTGCCAGAGATCGTTGAGTACCCTGAGCACCGTGGCCGCATCACTGCTTCCGCCGCCAAGTCCTGCACCAAATGGAACCTGTTTATGGAGCTTCATAGTCACCCCCCGACTGGTTCCGGCAAACTGCTGCAGAGCTTTAGCAGCTCTGATACAGAGATTGTTGTCGTCAACTGGAAGGGTTACATTGGAACAGCTCATCGAAATAACTTCGGATTCAGAAAATTCGATAGCATCATACCAGTTGATTGGAGCAAAAATTGTCTCAAGAGTATGGTACCCATCGTCCCGCTTGCCGGTGATAAGCAGTCCGAGATTGATCTTTGCAAAGGATTTAACGGTCAAAGAAGGCATAGAATGCATTAAATTTTATGAAGAAAATTCAGCTTGTTCGTAAATGAAACAGTAACCAAATGCGTAAACCCCTACCGCCGGCATAGGTCATAACCGATAAAACAAAAACTTGAAATCAAGAGTGGAAGATACGACTTTACGTCTGATTTTCAGGGAGGGACTCTCTAAGACTTATTCAAGCATCTTTGCTCTAAAAAAAAAGAGGCATCTCTTCTCACCGGGGAAAAAATTTCCATGGATTGAAAACATGCCTCTTCCACACAACACACACACACACAAAAAAAAACCTGAAGAAAACCCAGTTAGAATGTTTCCTGAACAAACCGAAATAAACAGCTTTTGGGCAGTACGATGTTCGATTATTATTTTAACACTTCAAAGCTTAAGTGAGAATTAATTAAAACTTAAAAAATGATTAAAAATACTCATTAGCACCGCGATACAACAATCACCTCCGACAAAGTGTTTAGCTCTCAATCAGCAAGCAACTCATTATTATGAAAAACTCAACGGACAATAGTGACGGAAGTCTTAAAAGCATATCTTACTTTGAGATTGGCTTCTTTTATTAGAGCAGTTTGGCTCAACTTGAGCGTAAACTGAGAAAATTAACTTGCACCGCAATCCTATGTTTTCTGACAGAACGATCTACCTTATACGCATAAAAAGCGCACTGCTCTGCACTGTGCTTTTTATCGGCCTATCGGGCCATATAGAACTGCATGCGGCCGAAGAACACTCCTATGCTCAGAAGATACAACAGGCTGTCGCTGACGATAAGGTATATCTGCTGGAAAGTTTCCGGCAAAAAGTGACCATTCCTTCTGAAAAAACATTTCTGGAAGCTCTGTTTTGTGAAGACGGCCCACAGGCAGTTATGCTTTTCCAGAAACAGTTGAGGGAATATCCTGATCCGGCGCTCGATAAGCTCAGCACGTCAAGAATAGCGGCCTACAACCTTGCTCTTAAGGGTACGTCCCCCATAGAGAAGAGTTCCATTCCGTTATCTTCAACGAAAACTCAACCGATTGCTATCAAGGCGGACACATCACAACAGGCCATCAAACCTCAATTGAATGCCGCTTTGCCGTCAGTTCAACTGCGAACACCTGTTGCAACTGATGATTCGACGAAACTTCCGGCCAAACCGCGCCAGAATTCAGCGCTTCCTTCCGCGTTGAAAGATGACTCAACAAAGCATTCCACAAAACCGCAAACGACTGCTCCTGTTGCTCTAAAGGCAGCAGCGAAAGAGAAGAACGTTATTGCCGGACCAAACACATCAACGCTGCAGTTTGGAAGTTTTGAAAGCCACCAGAATGCGGAAGCTCTTGCTGGAAAAATTTCTCAATATGCCTCTGTAGAGATTGTCCAAAAAGGCCAGATGTATAAAGTGCTGCTTAAAACACACTATGCGTCAAAAGAAGAGGCTGCAGCTGCAGCAAAAAAACTGCCGGTCAAGGCAATTGTAGTTCCATCCATATAACTGCTGCCATCTTTGAAATGTAAGGCAGAAAAAGACGATGAAACGAGAGACTAAAATTATTGGACAATCGGTCCTTATATCCCAGCTCAAACAACTGGCTCTCCAGGTTGCGGAAACCGATATTACCGTTCTGATCATTGGAGAAACGGGCTCCGGCAAGGAAGTGCTGGCTCGCTACATCCATGCAAAGAGCCTTCGGGCTGATAAAAGCTTTATTCCGGTAAATTGCGGGGCCATTCCTGCCGGCATTCTGGAATCAGAACTTTTCGGCCATGAGAAAGGAGCCTTTACCGGAGCTGTCCAAAGCAGAAAAGGATACTTTGAATCAGCCGACAGAGGTACGATTTTTCTTGATGAGATCGGAGAAATGCCTCTTGAAACCCAGGTAAAATTTCTCAGGGTTATCGAAACAGGAGAGTTCCAGCGGGTTGGCTCATCGGAAACGATATACTCCGACGCCCGCATTATTGCCGCTACGAACAAAAACATGTATCAGGCCGTCGCTGAAAAAAACTTCAGGGAAGACCTTTTTTACCGCCTTCGGAGTGTTGAGCTGCAGATTCCCCCGCTCAGGGAAAGGGGCAAAGACATTCTGCTGCTTGCCGAAAATTTTGTTCACGAGTTTGAGCGTAAGCATAAAATCGTCTTTGAAGGGTTCAGCCCCGAAGCTGGCGAAATGCTGATGCGCTACCCCTGGCCGGGAAATGTCAGAGAGTTGAGAAATCTGATTGAATCGCTGCTGGTGCTTGAAAAAGGAACATTCATCACTCCGGAAATTCTTGAAAAACATCTGGTACAGCGAAACCGCTATAAAAGCCTGGTCCATGATCCTTCAAAATCAGAAAAAAACGAACTCCAGATCATCTATAGCAGTATCATTCAGCTTCGTCAGGAAATAAGCGATGTCCGCCAGCTTCTGCAACATATAATTCAAACAAGGCCTCACGTCCCGCTTCTTCTCCCTGATACTTCAGCAATCTCCGGGCCGGTCAGTACAAGCATGAGCAGGGTGGCGGAAGAAAACAATGTTTCACATGAGGCTGAGGTTTTACACTCCCTTGATGATATAGAGAAAAAATCCATTGCAGATGCACTTGAAATATGTGATGGCAACAAACGGAAAACCGCCAAGGCGCTGGGCATTACTGAACGAACCCTTTACAGGAAGATTAAGAGTTACGGACTATAGAAAGATAGTGCTGAGGAACGAGTGCTGAGTGCTGAGTAGAAAAGGGATAAGTGGGCAGTTGAAAGCAAGATAGTTGGCAGTGGGCAGTTGGCAGTGGGCAGTTGGCAGTGGGCAGTTGGCAGGGCTAAAAAAAAAGAAGATGAGACGGTTCCCTTATTGCATTCGGGATGACGAAAGAAAGATGGGCCCTTCTCGGGGGATCAGGATGACAATGTTTTCCTGGATTTCTTTAGGAAGGCAATGAGAAACAGCACGCCGGTGATTGCTGCTGCTGCTTTTGGCAGAAGATCGGGATTGCTTGTATAAAAGGTCAGGCGGCTCTCGAGGGGCACTTCGGCGGTCAATGTTTGCTCCTGCCACCATGGAATTTCAGCGATTATCCGGCCATATTTATTGATGACGACCGTGAGACCTGTATTGGCGCACCTGGCCATTGCCCTTCGGTTTTCAATACAGCGCAAGGTGCCGATAGCCAAATGCTGGTATGGGCCGTAGGAGGTTGCATACCAGCCATCGTTTGTGACGAGCGTGAGAACCTCCGCTCCTTTTCGGACAAACTCAGTTACAAGACCTGGAAAAATGGATTCATAACAGATGATGTTAGCGATCTTAACTTTCCCGTTCCCTGTAGAGTTAAGCTGCATGATGGTTGTGTCACTACCTTTCCCCCACCCGTTAAGCCCGACAAGGGAAAACGTTAAATGACCGAGCCAGGGAAAATAATCAACATAGGGAACCCGCTCAGCAAATGGAACCAGGCGCATTTTTCGATAGATCTGAGGAGTGCCATTGCCGGGTTCCAGCAGCATCGAGGCATTGAAAGTGTCGAAATAACGCTTCATCGACTGATCGGTATTCTCAGGATCAGGATGAGCGGCAGCGGAATAGTAGACAATATCTGAAAAACCGGTCAAGAGAGAGGCATTCCAACCCCGGAGCGACGAGCGAAGGGTTTGAAGATCATCGGCATAGGCATGATCGAGAATATAAAATGGAATAGCTGTTTCAGGCCACATTACAAGATCTGGCCGATTTTCACGAACCGCCCTGTTGGTCATAGTGTAATAGCGATCCATTATATCCACACTGTTATTGTGCAGCCATTTTTCATGAGGATCGATATCCGGCTGAACAAGAGTCACCCGAAGCTTTCGACTCCCTGCAGCCGGCAAGCCATCCTGAGGCATTACAGATGAAGCATAAAGCAACGGAGCGAGGATCATAAGCGCCATGACGGCAACAGAACGAAAAGCATCTTTTCGACTGCCTGTCACGGCGAGAACAATCAACACGTTAAACCATACCAGCCAGAAACTTATACCCCAGACGCCGGTAAGGTCGGCATACTGAATCATGAGGTTCAAATTAGCCTGGGAATTCCCGAAAGTAAGCCAACCGAGCGAAAGGTCCTGCTGCATGTAAGCCCATTCCCAGGCAACCCACAAAAAAGGAAGAGAAAAAAGTGCAAAATGGAAGCCCGCCATTTTTTTTATCGCATAAAAGCCAAAGAGGGGGATGGTCAGAAAAAATGCCTGAGCAAGAATTGTGAGAGCCCCGCCCGGAAATGTAGCAAGAGTGACCCACCAGAGGCTTATCAGGCAAAACAACAGCATGGCTATATAGACCCGGCGAAACAGCTCCCCCGCTCTCTCCACGTTACGAAGGGAAACAAGCAGCGGGACAAGGGCAAACCATGCGAGCAGTTCAAGGCGGATAAAGGGATAGGAGGGAAACGATACTCCAAGAAGAACTCCAGTCAAAACGGACGAAGCATAGCGGGAATGATCAAGCTGGTTTATTATCCGTGATAAAGAGGTCATCTGAAAAGAAAAAAAGTTAACAACCGGGGAAAAAGAAATAAATTAAACCAATCAAGAAACCGCAAAGTGCCGAAAGTATAAGATTTTTCAAGGAAACAGATAATCGTATTCAAACATATTTTACTTTAATTATTGATTTTTATTCTTTAAATTTATTCTAATCTGTTATTTAACAGGAATAAGCTCCAAGTACTTTCCTGACAAATTTCCAATTTCAACGCCATCAGAAAAAGGAGAACTCACTATGGCTCTTTTCGGCACTAAAGACGCAACCACTGCGCACTCGGATTATGAAATCATTCTCGAGGGTGGTTCCAGCTCGTGGGGCAAAGTAAAATGCCGGGCGAAGGTTAATGTACCGCCGGCCCTACCATTGCTTCCAGCTGACTGTAACATCAAAATCAATGTGAAGCCGCTCGATCCGGCAAAAGGCTTCGTAAGGTTTTCAGCTGTAATTGAGTCAATTGTTGACAGCACCAAAAACAAGCTTGTTATTGAAGCTGACATTGCCAATGAAACAAAAGAGAGAAGAATTGCTGTCGGTGAAGGCACTGTTACCGTAGGCGATTTCTCCCACAGTTTCTCCTTTGAAGGCTCCGTTGTAAACCTCTTCTACTTCCGCTCAGATGCAGTCCGCAGAAATGTCCCGAATCCGATCTACATGCAGGGACGTCAGTTCCATGATATCATCATGAAAGTGCCTCTTGACAACAATGATGTTATCGACACATGGGAAGGCACAATGAGATCTCTCCAGACAACCGGAGCATTCAACGACTGGATTCGCGAGTTCTGGTTTATCGGACCAGCCTTTACCGCACTGAACGAAGGCGGCCAGAGAATTTCTAAAATTGAAGTGAACAGCATCGGCACCGAAAGCGGCGATAAAGGCCCTCTTGGTGTAACAAGATGGCGTTTCTCACATGGTGGATCAGGTATTGTTGATTCCATCGCACGCTGGGCAGAACTCTTCCCTGCAGACAAACTCACCAGACCTGCTTCAGTAGAAGCCGGCTTCCGTTCAGACTCACAGGGTATTGAAGTGAAGGTTGACGGCGATTTCCCTGGCGTTTCAGTTGATGCAGGCGGCGGATTGCGCAGAATCCTGAACCATCCTCTTATTCCTCTGGTTCACCACGGAATGGTAGGCAAGTTCAACGACTTTACAGTTGATACCCAGCTCAAGATTGTTCTTCCAAAAGGATACAAAGTCCGTTATGCAGCACCTCAGTACCGTTCACAGAACCTTGAGGAATATCGCTGGAGCGGCGGAGCATATGCCCGTTGGGTTGAGCATGTATGCAAAGGCGGTACAGGACAGTTTGAAGTACTGTACGCTCAGTAAGACCTTTCTCTCTCTTTATACAGAAAAACCGGCTTTCCGCCGGTTTTTCTGTTTCTGTTCTCTACCCAAGCAGGTGAAGAATATCTTCAATCTCCTCTTTTATCTCCTGCAACAGTATAACCCGGCGTTCATCGACTACAGTATGCCGATTCTTTTCCTTCCCTATCTCTTTCTGGAGTTTTAATATTTCAGTGGTTTTATGATCACCTTCGGTGTCTTTCAGTACCCCTTTGACAATTTCACTGGCCTTTCCAAGCTTGTAGCCTTTTTCATGCACAAGCTCCTTGATATTGAGAACCATGGCAATATCGCGATTGGTATACCGTCTGTTCCCTTTTGTATCGCGGGCTGGAGCTAGTTCATTAAAAAATGTTTCCCAGTACCTCAGGAGGTATGCGGGAATACCGGCAATTTTACTGACCTCGCCGATGGAGTAGTAGTTTTTTATTGAATCAAATGCCATAAAAGAGATATAAGGGTGAGATTTTGTTTTCCCTATTTCTATTATACATTATAGCGGCACTTGAAAAAAATATGACGGATGAAAAATTTACTAAGCCTGAAACCCTACCTGCTCAGGTATAAAAAAAATCTCATTGCAGGTTTTATTTACATTATCCTGACAAATCTTTTCGCTGTCATCGGTCCGACATACATTGGACGGGCGATTGATACGATGAACAAACATTTTGAACTCAGGGATGTCCTTCTGGATGCAGGCCTCTATTTTCTTTATGCGCTGCTGAGCGGGTTTTTTCTCTTTCTTGTACGCCAGAACATTATTGTCGCTTCTCGCCATATTGAGTTTGACCTGAAAAACGACTATTACACCCATCTTCAAAAACTGCCTCGCAAGTTTTACAATACCACAAGTACCGGTGAACTCATCTCAAGAGGCACCAATGACCTTAACGCCATCAGAGAGTTTCTCGGACCCGGCATCATGTACTCGCTCAACACCTTTTTCAGGCTTTTTTTTGCACTGATAGCGATGCTTGCCCTTTCACCCAAGCTGACATTTTTTGCACTGCTGCCTGCCCCGCTCTTAAGCTATTCTGTCTATAAAATCGGCAGCTCCATGCAAAAGCGCTCAAAGAGCATTCAGGAGAGCTATGCCGCCATTACCAATCTGGTACAGGAGAACCTTTCGGGAATCAGGGTCGTCAAAAGCTTTACCCGTGAGCCTTTTGAAATCAAACGATTTGAAGCGCTCAACAAAGAGTACTTCCGTAAAAACCTTTCGCTCGGAAAACTTCAGGCACTGTTTTTTGCATTTCTTACCTCGCTTACGGCCATATCGCTGCTTCCAGTAGTGTGGGTCGGCGGAGTGAGCGTCATAGAGGGAAAAATGAGTGTCGGAGGTATTGCTCAGTTTATCGTCTATGTGTCGATGCTGAGCTGGCCGATTATATCTATAGGATGGGTCACCAGTATTATACAGAGAGCAGCTTCGGCCCAGATCAGACTGAATGAGATTTTCAATATGAAACCGGAGAGCACTGTGCCGGACGAGGGCAGTGCCGCTGTGGAAAACTTTCATGGAGCAGTGTCATTTCGCAATGTGCACTTTCACTACCCCGGCCATGAGAGTAATCCGATACTCAACAACATAACGCTTGACATTGCCGCCGGGTCAAAAGTTGCAATAGTGGGAGCAACAGGTTCGGGAAAGACAACCCTTGTCAATCTGATTCCACGACTCTACGACCCGCTGGAAGGCTCTGTACATATTGATAACAGAAACATTACAAGCCTGTCGCTGAAAACGCTGAGAGAACTTATCGGGTTTGTGCCTCAGGTTAACTTTCTCTTTTCCGACACCATTGAAAACAACATCAACTGGGGCAGTCGGGACAATGATGCTGACGAGGTAATTGAGGCAAGCAGAATAGCGATGCTCTACGATGATGTTGAGGAGTTCCCCGATGGATTCCAGACAATGCTCGGAGAAAAGGGCATCAACCTTTCTGGCGGGCAGAAACAGAGGGCGTGCATAGCGAGAGCAATTGCCTGGAAACCCCGGCTCCTTGTGCTCGACGATGCGCTTTCAGCAGTTGATACTGATACAGAGGCACGTCTCTTTGACGCTCTTCTGCAAAAACTGCCCGATACGACCATAATCCTGATCAGCCACAGGATTTCAACAGTTAAAAACTGTGACCGCATCATTGTTCTTAAAGACGGGACAATTGCTGAAAGCGGCACGCACGAAGAGCTGTTGCGGCAAGAGCATATTTATGCAGAACTCTATAATCAGCAGTTACTCGAAGAGGAAATTCTATCCATTTCCTGAACACCCGGCATCACTCACTGATAACCTTAACCTTTGCGGCATTGGCAATCGCCTTTTCTTTGAGTGCCTTTATATCGCAGCCCAATTGATCGTAAGCCAGCGTCACTGCCATTCTTCTATATGGACGGGTCGTTGGTTTTCCAAAAATCCGAATGTCGGTACGCGGTTCTTTGACGGCCTCGTCTACCCCAATGTATTGAGGATTCGTCCCTACACTTTGGGCAAGGACTACCGCACTTGCTCCGGCCTGCAATAAGGTGATTTCCGGAATCGGCAAGCCTAGCACGGCCCGCGCATGCAGCTCGAACTCTGAGAGGTTCTGCGTGCCTGCAAGCGTCACCATGCCGGTATCGTGCGGACGAGGTGAGAGTTCAGAAAAATAGAGGCCATCATCCGCCAAGAAAAACTCAACACCCCATATCCCTGCTCCGGTGAGGGAACGGGTAACTTTGTCAGCAATCTCCTGAGCTTCTTTTAGATGAGCTTCGCTGATACGACAAGGTTGCCAGCTCTCCTGATAATCGCCACGCTCCTGACGATGGCCGATTGGAGGGCAGAACAGTGTAGTGCCGTTTTTTTGAGTAACAGTCAGCAGAGTGATTTCCGTATGAAATTTCACAAAGGACTCAACAATCACTTCAGCGATATCACCTCGCTTGCCGCTTTGTGAATAGTTCCAGGCTTTTTCAATGTCCTCTTCGGATTTTACAGTTGACTGCCCCTTGCCCGATGAACTCATCAGCGGTTTTACTACACAGGGAAACCCAACCTCCCTGACAGCGGCCTGCAACTCTTGATGTGTCGATGCGTAACGATACTGGGCGGTGCGAAGGCCAAGCTCCATTGAAGCCAGATCCCGTATGGCTTTGCGGTTCATGGTGAAGTTGGCTGCCCGAGCAGAAGGAACTACCTGTATTCCCTCTTTTTCATAGTCATAAAATCTCTCGGTGCGAATGGCTTCGATTTCGGGGACAATTATATCGGGCTTGTGCCGGGCAACAATTGTATCAAGAGCAGTTCCATCAAGCATATCAATCACTTCACGCTCATCGGCCACCTGCTGGGCCGGCGCATTATTGTAGCTGTCGACAGCTATCACATAGTGCCCGAGACGTTTTACAGCAATAACAAATTCCTTGCCCAGTTCGCCGCTGCCCAGCAGCATGATTTTTTTTGACATTCTTTTGTGTTGTTAATCGTGTTAAAACTTTACCATGAAATTACCACTACAGCAGAAATTGGTGAAGTAAGGTGGATAAAAACATTCCAAGCTGCTGCTCTATAACCCCAATAAAGTATTCAGCTTATGCAACACATCATCAACTATTGCTTTCGGTAAAGTGCAAATCAACTCCGCTTGCCTGATCTTCCAGTCAAGACTTTTAACCTGATCAGATAACACCGCTCCTTTGATCTTCAAGCCTTCAGGGAGTAACACTTCAAACGGATACCCTTTAATGCGCGTGGTAACGGGGCAAAGAAGCGCCAAACCAACTCTTGAGTTATACGCAGCAGGAGAGAGTACCAAGGCAGGGCGACCTCCCGCCTGTTCATGCCCTGCTTGAGGATTAAAGGCAAGCCATACCATATCACCACGATTTGGAATATAAGCCATAAGATCACCAGGTTTCCTTTCCAACAGCTTCACCTGTATCGAATTCATCATGGAGATTATCTTCAGTGATGCCACTAAGCAGGTGAGCAAGATCCGGTTTGATAGTGACCATTGGTCGGATAACGAGTTGTCCCTCAACCAAAGAGATATCCACATCAGAATCTTTTTCCAGTTTAGCCTCAAGAGCATAGCTCATCGGTATTCTCAACGCAAGACTATTGCCCCATTTCTGAACCTTTGTAAGCATACATATCTCCATTTTTTGTTTATACAATGTAGATACTTTTTTCTGCCGGATTAAGCAAGCAAATTGTTGGTTATACTGCGAAAGAGTATCGTGAGGGAGTAAAGCCTAATGTTGAAAAGCTCTCGGCTCACCGTTCCGAGTAATGATAACCGGACGAAAAACAGACTACCTCAGGGAAGCAAGGCAAATTAATAATTGCATTTGCATATGCAAACTGATATACATATTTTGCAAAGAACAGATGAAATTTGATGGATTTGACTGGGACAGCGGTAACCGCGCGAAATGTCAAAAGCATGGAGTCTCGATTGCTGAAATCGAAAGCTTGTTTTTAGGAACGCAGTTAGTGGCACCGGATACTCTTCATTCCAGCAAAGAACAAAGATTCCGCGCTGTAGGACGGACAATTAATCAGCGTCATTTGTTTATCGTTTTCACGTTGAGAAAAAATGCTGGCACGCTCCTAATCAGGCCGATTAGTGCGCGATATATGCACACAAAAGAGATACAAGCCCATGAAAAAGAAATTCCCTGATTTCAAGACTGACAACGAAGCTGAAGACTTCGTTGAGACTGCAGACCTGAGTGAATATGATTTTTCAGGTATGGTTCCAATGCGCTTTGAGTTGAAACGCAAAGATACGTCAATTAGTCTGCGTCTGCCTGAAGAGTTGTTAGAGGCAGTGCGCATAAATGCAAAGCGCGTAGGCATTCCCTATCAACGCTTCATGCGATTGGCAATTGAACGAGCAATTGAAACCAAGTAAACGCTTGCCTGATTGCTTATTACCGTCAAGAAACATATCCCCGGTTTGGTTGAAGCAATTCTGTTGAGACGCTAAAGTTCCCGCAGCTGGCGATGGAGGTCTTTGCGAGAAAGGCTGTACATGTGGACGTAGAGGAGATTGAACATGAGAACGGCTGAACGCAGGCGGGGCGCGCGCATTGCCCGTTTCAGGGCATTCTGAACGGTGAAGACTCGCTTTGTAAGGCCGGTGTAGCTGGGAATAAACTCTTCGAGCGTGATGCGTTGGGGCTTGTAGAGCATCTCCTGACCCCATGAAAAACGGAAGGCATCATGATCGTCCCTTGAGTGAAGGAGACGACCTTCGTTAGCGAGACGGTCAAAGACTCCGGTACCGGGAATAGGGCGGAGCAGGTTGATACCGGGCACATCGATACCGGTCTCCTCGATAAACGCCTCAATCCTGCCGGGCAGCTCAAGGGTATCCTCATCGAGGCCGTAGATAAAACTGCCGTAGACGCAAATGCCGGCTTTACGAATATTTTGTATGCACTCCACCTGACGGTTTGAGGGGTTATGAAACTTCTGATGGGCATGGTTGCTGCCATCATCGAGGCTTTCAATCCCGACAAGGAGCGCTCCGCACCCTGAACGGGAAAATGCATCGAGCAATTTCGGTTTTTCGCCCAGTGCAGTAGTAGCCTGACCGACCCATTTGATTCCAAACGGGACAAGCTCAGTGAAGAGT
>Ga0118677_10002043_pt1 | contig 41464 bp, 25 predicted proteins | sample AliMusrvi5mmetaG_FD_86154 | JGI IMG/M metagenome (GOLD analysis project Ga0118677, IMG submission 86154)
GTCGTAGTTACCTTGCCCGATGGCACCAATGTCTGGGCGACCGGCGCGCCCAAGGACGGTTACGCGACCATTCTCAAGAGCACCGACGCCGGCCAGAGTTGGGTCCGGCAAGGTGGAGATGCCGTGACCAACGTGGACCATCTGCTGGGCGTGGCGGCGACGGACGGCAACCACGCCTGGGCAGTGGGGGGTCTGGGCAACAACGTTTTGAAGACCACGGATGGGGGCACCAGTTGGCAGATGATGGATCAAGGGGGCACTTATGACGCCAACGAATTGGCTGTGATCACCGCCAACGACGTCTGGGTGGCGCATGACAGCGCCGTAAGATGGACGCACGACGGCGGGCAAACCTGGAGCAATCACAACACCGCAACCTACACCCTGGGCATTGCCGTCACTGACGCCACCAACGCCTGGGCTGTAGCCGCGGGGGCCATGGGTCAGGGCATTATCTACCACACCCGCGACGGCGGGACCAACTGGGAAGAGCAAACGGTGACGGGCGGGACCCCGGCGGGGTTGCTTACCGTGTCCTTTGCCCCACAGTCCGTGCCAAGAGCCTATTGGTCCTTCGCGATGCTCGGTGACACCCGGGGAGTCCGCGCCACAACCAGCAACGGAATCAGCCTCTACCTCAATGCCATCGCACAGAAGATCGCCACGCTCGGTCCAGATTTGGTGCTGGTGTGCGGCGACTTGGTGAATGGCAATGACGTGCCATCGGGCTCCCCGTTGGAGGACTATCCGGTGCAATTCACCAATTGGATGACGGCCATGCTGCCGGTCTATAACTACACCAACGGCACGGGCATCCCGATCTACCCCGTGCGTGGCAACCACGAGAACAACGACGCCGAAGGACCGCCCGTTAAAGACCTGAAGAAGGCTTATTACGAGGCTTTCAAGAACTACGTGCCGACCAATGGCCCCAACTACGATTTGACCAATGACCAGAGAGGTTTCACTTACTCCTTCACGCATAGCAACGTCACTTTTGTGGCCGCCGATCAGTACTTTTACTACGACGCGGCGGCGGGCGATAGCGGATACCATGATCTGGCGCGAGCATGGGTCATCCAGCAGTTTCAGCAGGCCAATACACCGTATAAGGTCTTCATGGCCCACGAACCGATCTTCAACACGAGAAGCAGCGATCCGGGCGAGTTCTTCGGCACCGATGCCGCCGGGCTGCAAACGCGCGAGCAGTTTTGGAACGCGCTCGGCACCAACGGCGTCCAGCTATACCTGACCGGTCATATTCACAACGAAACCGTCGCCCGCACCACCGATGACTACGGGAACCCGATTTTCCAATTGATGGCCGGCAACGGCGGCGCGCCTTTGGAAGCGTTAGGCACGGGGCATGAGCCGGGGGTGGACGTGCAATACACCAATACCGACTTCGGCTTTGCGCTGGCAACCGTAACCGCCGAGGTTCTGACCATCCAATACTACTCGCTCAATACGAACAATAACAGTTGGACGGTGGCGGACTATGTCACCCGCCTTGGAACCACGCTTAAGTTCAGCCGTGTGGGCGGCAATATCAACTTGAGCTGGATAGGCGGCGGCACGCTGCAATGTGCGACGAACCTGATACCGGTTAGCACTTGGACCGACGTGACCACCAACGGCGTGTGGACGGAACCGATGAGCAAATCAGCGAAGCTCTTCCGGGTGAGGAAATAGTCCGACCGCTCACCACCTGGGCTCTCTGGATATGCGCGGCATGGCCTTCATGTATGGCCCGTCGGACTGGAGGTTTCTCTACCTGAAACCCGGCAGCAGCCAGGACGGCAGCTTCCAGCAGCCCTTCACCACCGCCGCGCAAGCCGCATCCAGCGCGCCGGCCAACTCGACTGTCTGGATGGGACCGGGCAGCTTCGCCGCTGCCGGCCTCACTCTCAACTGGCCGATGACGCTGAAGGCCGCGATCCCCGATTTGCAGATGCTGCCGGGTGGTTCGTTGGGGCCAAGCCCATCGGGCTACGCGACGCTGCGTTGAGCCAGCTTCTTCGCAATCTCCTCGTCCAAAATGTCACTTACATGCATCTGATACACGCCGGAAAGGTAGCGACGGCGATGGGAAAAGCTCCGTTAGGAGCGCCATGTTTGTAGCCGCACGGGTCAGAAGATCCGCCAAGCTCCGCTAGGAGCGGCATGGCTGGGCGTTTGCTCGGCGACAGGTGGCGGTCTATGGGGACCAGAATCGCCCCTCATGCCGCTCCTAGCGGAGCTTGGCGGAGCCTCCCGGGCGGGGGTGGCTATAGACATGGCGCTCCTAGCGGAGCTTGGTCCAACCGCGTCGCTGAAGCGGCGTGTCGGGAGGGGGAGTGCCGGTTTCCCAACGGACTTAGCGCACCTGGGTGTGGTTGGGTGAACCCCTTGCAGCCTGGGGACGCGTCAAGTCGGTTGGAAACCGACGTGCCACCAAGGACTCGCGAATGCGCCCGCCCGAAGGGATCCTAACATCTGGCTGTTGTGGCCGGATTATCCGGGCATCATTCAAATTGATTCAGGCATCAATATTTTCGATTCACGGCGTGGAGTAAGGAAAGCGTATGGTGCCGGCGTTCTCGAGATTCGGGAATATGAACAAACTAACTGAACAAGCAGAAGTGAGCTATGAAAGACCGGATTGAAAACAGGAATACGGAACGAGCAGTGTGGAGCGCAGGTAAGAAGGTCGTTTTCGGAGTGCTTCTCAGCTTCGTTTTCGGCTTGGGGTGGGCATCGGCACAGCAAACGCTCCCGCAGCCTCGCGTTTCGCCGGAGCAGCAAAAGAGAATGGAGCTGATGAAATCCAAAGGGATCGAAGCTTCAATGACGATTCTCCCCGTGCGACTTGGCGGGCGGCCCTTCGACCGCGTGTCCGAAGTCGTGGGAATGCTGCTGGAACAGCGGGGGCTACAGAATATCGAACTGAGTAAAACGGCGTTCGACCCAGGCCAAGAAACCGACTTGACGCGTTTGGCCGGTTCCCTCAGTGACTTTATCGGAAAGAACCCAATCACGACGGAATACGCCTTGTACGCGGAATTCAACGGCAGCCGCGAAGCGGGCCTCAACGAGATTCGCGCGCTGGCGCTTGATAAAACCGGGGCGGTGGTTTGGACAGACCATCTGACCGGGCAGGGCACGGAAATCAAGAATCTCCAGGCGCGCGAGCCGATGACATTCTCGGTCTTGCTGGTGGAGCGGTTGAGTTCAAAGCTCGGCCTCAATGAAACAACGGCCAAGGCCGCCCAGCCGGGCAAAATGGCGGCGATCATGAGCGAGCGGAGTGGGCTGCCGCCGGAAAGCGAAAGGGCGCCCCTGCCTGAACGCCAAAAGAAAATGAAGGAAGCAGGTCAAAAGGCGACTTTGTTGGTGTATCCAGCCCGGGTTGGGGGTGACTCGGTGAACGCAGCTAGCGCGACGGAACTGGCGAAAATGATCAACGCGGCCCAGTTGTGCAAGGCGATCCCAGCCAAGAACTCCCTACTGCTTAAGGCCTCGCAGGCAGACCCCAACGAACAGAAAACACTGTGGGGCCTGGCGCGCGAGTTCCGGGACTATGCCAGGAAAAACCCAGCGGACGCTGACTATGTTCTCTATGCGGACCTGGTTTTCACTCCGGGAAAATGGGAACAAGGGTTCGTGCATTTCGTAGTGTGCGACCGCAAGGGCGAGTGGGTGATCGTGGACTTCCAGAACTCGCATCACGACGATTACCAGAGCATCAAGCCGACCTCGAAAGAAGGCTGCGAGCAGATTCTGCTCAAACGTCTGGAGGGTTACCTGCGATAGAATTGGATATCGATGACTTAATGATGGCGGAAGATTTTTGAGGGAAATCACGAAGCCACATCGCATGAATAGGTAGAGACTCCAGTATCTGTTGATATGTCACTCGATCATCTACGGAGTTCGAACTTTATGAAACAAGACCTCGCATACATATACTCGCTGAGTATCACGGGCATCACCCTTCTGTTGGCTGGGTCTTCTACCGGCCGTGATGCCACGCAATCGGAATACCAGATTGCCCCTCCCGACAATAATCGTGCGGAAGTTCCAGAGACGTCCCCGAACACTCGTGGAAAAGATGGTTGGGCCGGTGCGAAAGTTACGAAAACCGATCTCCTCACCGGCGAGACGAATTACGGCAAATTCGCGTATTTCTTCGCGTCGTCTATGACTCGCGCAGGTTGTCATGTGGCCAAGGTGGAAGGGGAGCGAGACAAGGAAGTCTTCGTGCGCCGGGACGGCCAGCGAGGCAAAGCCTACGCAGATATTGCCCATCCCGTCTTCAGCCCCGACGGGAGTGCGCTTGGCTATGTTGCGCGTGGAGTTGGTGGCTTTCGCTTCATCATTAACGACCAGGAAGGTCCGATCTTCGATCGGGTCATGCCCGACACGTTTGTCTTCAGCAATGACGGTAAACGTCATGCGTATCTGGCGACAAAGGCTGGGATACCTGTCGCGGTTGTTGACGGAGTTTCGCAGCCTGAGGCTGGTGGTGACATGGTTCCCTGGCGTCAGCCTCCCGTGTTCAGCGCGGATGGAAGCAGTGTGGGTTATCTGGAAGATTCCGAACGGCAGAAGAAGATGAGGGTTCTCGTGAATGGAAAGCCTGGTGAGGTCTTTGACGGGGTGGACTTGCGATCTTTGGAGCTTAGCCCCGACGGCAGACGCTTCTCATACGCCGCCAACGACCGGAGCGCAGGAGACAGTTGGTTCCGTGTCATCGACGGGCAGCGGGGAAAAGCGTTCGACGCGCTGGGCGTTTCCTTCGTCTTCAGCCCCGATGGGAAGCGATTTGCCTATGCAGCCAGGAGAGCCGGGCAGTGGTTTATCGTGGTGGACGGGGAGCCTGAAGTCCCGATTGAGGGAATTGTTGACCACTCTCTTATGTTCAGTCCTGACAGCCGCAGACTCGCATATGCGGTAGGGAAGCGAGACGGGCGAGCCTATGTGGTGGTGGACGGCAAAGCGGGGCCAGTTCATGACCGCATTGGAGGCTCGATTCCGCCAGGGATCGCCGCGAACCGGGCTTCAATGCAAACCGCTTACGGATTGGGGTATGCAACGTCAATCCTTTTCAGTCCTGACAGCCGCCGGCTAGCTTATCTTGCACACTCCGGCCGCATGAAGAGGGTGTATCTCGATGGCAAGGCCCAAGACGTCGAGATGGAGTTTCTGCAAGGTGGGATGGTGTTCAGCGACGATTCGAAGCGTTTGGCTTATGGGGGCCGCGTCGTTAACGCAGCGGTTGGCGACAAGTGCTTCCTCGTTGTGGATGGGCAGAAAGCAAACGATTACGACGCTCTCGGGTACTTTGGATTCAGCAACGATGGGGAACACATCGCGTTTACGGCCAAGAAGGGTGACAAGATGGTGATTGTGGTGGATGGCCAGGAGCGCGGGGAATACAGCTCGGTGCCGGCGGGTCCGGTGTTTCGGTCTGACGGCGTGTTGGAGTTTCTCGTCGGGGATAAACCATCTCTCTATCGATTCGAGGTGAGGGACCTTTAGCGAACATGAGCCTCACACGGCCGAACAAACCGGATGCAACGAGCCCCACGATTGGGTCTCTATTCTATGCCGGGCATCAGTGGCGCGGGGTCGCTGATCCGGAACGTTGAGCGTCATGAAAGTCAGCAACATGCTCACCGCGGTGCTCCTACTCCTGTCCACCGGCTGCATCCTCCCAGTCCCTTCCTTCAGCCATCGCGTCACTTCGGGCAAGGAAATCTGCATAACGGATCTTTCGTTCGCCAAGGCGCGAGTCACTAGCCGAACTGAGTTCATCAGCCGACTGGGGGAGCCGTGGGCCTATTATTCTGATCTCGGTGTGAGCGTGCATTGCTGGGAGACTTTGAAGGGATACTGGATTCATTTCATTGCCGACGAAGCACCCGGCGGTGACGTTGAGGAGATCACGCGGTTGAATGTACTTCTGGTCAAGTTCGATGCAGATGATCGGTTCGAGAGATGTGAGATCCTGAAGCACCCCAGGAAGACGACAACAAGGGACTTGGCGATTCGATGGTCGGGGGCCAACGCCCAGCCCGGCGCTCCACCGAATGACGGCCCGGCGACGCCACTTGACATTTCGGATGACTCGGTAGGGGGCCGACCTCGGTGAGTTGATCGTTCGGCGGACGAACTGAAACCTATGCGCCCACTTGCAAAGAATGCCGTGAATGTAGGTGTCTTCGGCCACTTGGTGGCAGCGATTTTCGCCATGAGCATCGCCTGTTGCGGCCTTGCCCAGGAGACTGCTGGTTGGGCCGGTGCGAAAGTCACGAAAACCGATCTCCTCACCGGCGAGACGAACTACAGCAAATTCGCTTATTTCTTCGCGACGGTAATGACTCGCGCGGGTTGTCATGTGGCCAAGGTGGAAGGGGAGGCAGGAAAGGAAGTGTTCGTGCGACGGGACGGCCTGCGAGGCAAAGCCTACGCGGTTATCCCATGGCTATCAACACGCTCTTACGTGGCTTTGAGGTCGCATTGAGGCGGGGCTGCGCCATTCGGCATTCAGCAGTCTCTATTCGGGAATCGGGAGTCCGCTGTGAGAAAGCAATTTCGTGTAGCATTGTCGAGTGCAAGCCACGAACAGCTCCAGCCCTTTGAAAGTAAGCTGGCCCCGCTCGCGCGAAGCCTCTAAATTCTTCGCCGCAGAACACAACCTGTGGTGCTACGAGATGATGGTCGGCGCATTCAAATGAATTCTCGCGCGCTTGTGCTGGTCGCCGCCCTGCTTTTGGGGGCGTTGGTCGCGCCGGCGTTTGCCGGCGAGCTGGAGCAGGAGTTTAGCCATCCTCCCGATTCCGCTCGGCCCTGGGTCTATTGGTGGTGGCTCAACGGCAATGCCAGCAAGGAAGGGATTACCCGCGATTTCGAGGAGATGAAGCGGCAGGGCATCGGCGGCGCTTTGTTGTTCGACGCCGGCGAGGCCATTACCAACGACGTACCCAAGGGACCCGCGTTCATGAGCACGGAATGGCGCGAGCTCTTCCGGCACTCGGTGCGCGAAGCTGACCGGTGCGGCCTGGTCCTCACCGTCAATCTGTGCAGCGGCTGGGATTGCGGCGGCCCGTGGGTTACACCGGAACAGGCAGCGAAACAACTCGTTTCCGCCGAGACCCTCCTCGAAGGGGGCGCGCATGTCACCATGGTTCTCCCGCAGCCGCAAGTCGCGCTGGGTTTTTACCATGATGTCGTCGTGCTGGCCCAGCGAGTGATCGACCGCCAGGGCGCAACGCCGGTCGTGTGGGAGCGCGCCCGGGCGCTGGATGTGTCGCGGTTCATGGACGCCCAAGGCCGACTCGATTGGGAGGCCCCGGCCGGCAGTTGGAAGGTCTTGCGGATCGGCTGCACGTTGACGGGTCGTCCCACCGCTAATCCCGGCAGCGGCCCGGGGGGCTTGGAAATTGACCCTATGTGCGCTGAGGCGATGGATGCGCATTTCGCGGAGACGGGCGCCAAGCTGATCGCCGATGCGGGTGGCCTGGCCGGCAAGACGCTCCAGTATTTTCACATCGACAGTTGGGAAATCGGCCAGCCGACGTGGACGCCTCGGATGCGCGAGGAATTCCGGCAACGGCGCGGCTACGATCCTTTTCCTTGGCTGCCCGCTATGCTGGGGCTGACGGTTGACAGCGCGGCTGAGACGAAACGGTTCGTGCAGGACTTTCGCCGCACCGTCGCCGACCTGATCGCACGCAACTATTACGGGCGCTTGCAGGAGCTATCGGTCAAAGGCGGTTTGCGCGGCGCGCACTCCGAGGCGGGCGGGCCGATCGGTGTTCACCACTTTTGGGCTGATGCGCTGTAAAATCTCGGCGTCAACGCCATCCCTATGGGGGAGTTCTGGTCCCGCAATAGCCAGCCCGATGGTGCCATCTTTTACGGCCCTCACAATCACACTATCAAGGAAATCGCCTGCGCCGCACACATCTATGGCAAGGAGCTTTGCCAAGCCGAGGCTTTCACGTCTCTGGCAGACGATTTCAGCGAAGACCCATGGAGTTTGAAGGATCTCGGCGATTCCGCTTTCTGCGAGGGACTGACACGGATGGTGTTCCACAACTGGCCGACACACTCCCGACCGGGCGCGCAGCCCGGCTATTGGTGGATCCACATCGGCACGCACTTCGGCTACAACCTGACGTGGTGGTCGATGGCGAATGGCTGGCTCACGTATCTCGCCCGCTGTCAGCACATGCTCCGGCAGGGCTTCTTCGTGGCGGACTTCGCTTATCTGCAAAACGAGGCGATCCCCAGTTTCGTCGCGCGGCGTTCCGACCAGCAGCCGCCGCGTCCGAGTGGTTTCGATTACGACGTCCTCAACGCCGAAGCAATCCAGACCCGCGCTTCAGCGAAGGGTGGTCGGCTCGAATTGGCGGATGGGATGAGTTACCGCTACCTCGTGCTGCCGCATCAGCCCGACGCGATCGTCTCGCCTGCAACTCTGCAGAAGGTGTGCGAACTGGTCGAGGCCGGCGTGCCGGTGATCGGTCCAACCAATCTGGCCGTCTTGGTGAAGAACTTGAGGGTAGGTTCGCTCGACGCCGTGACCCGCGCCGATGGAATGCGGCCGGACATCGAAATGCGCGACGCATCCCAAGGGACGGACTTCGATTGGATCCACCGCCGGGACGGCGAGACGGAGATCTACTTTCTCAGCAATCAAAGTGCAAGCAAGGCCACCGCGAGCGTCGTGTTCCGCGTGGCTGGGAAGCGACCTGAGCTTTGGGACGCGGTCACCGGTAGGATTCGTGACCTGCCGGAGCGGCGCGAAGAAGGCCCGTGCACGATCGTGCCGATGACCTTTGCCCCCAGGCAGAGTTGGTTTGTGGTGTTCAGGGGGAATCGTAAAGAACCAGCCGCCAGCGGCCAGCAGGACGAGAAGAACTTCCCCGACCTGAAGCGAGAGAAGAAATTGAGCGGGCCGTGGACAGTGGAGTTCGATCAGAAGTGGTTTTACCCAACCGACGGTATGGCGAGCGATGCCGCCGCCGGGAAAGTGCGATTTGAGAAGCTGGAGGACTGGTCGCGGCGGCCCGAGCCGGCCATCAGGTATTTCAGTGGAACGGCCATCTATCGCCACACCTTTGATCTTGAGGCAGCACCATTGGGCCGAGCCTTTCTGGATCTGGGCGTGGTGAAGAATGTGGCACGCGTCAGACTCAACGGGCGGGATCTCGGCGTCGTCTGGACCGCACCCTGGCAAGTGGAGATTACCGGCGTGGTGAAAGCAAAGGCGAACGAGTTGGAAATCGAGATAGCCAATCTCTGGCCCAATCGCCTGATCGGCGACGCGAGTCTGCCGCTGAATCAGCGGCGCACGGTGTCGAACATTGCCACCTACGACAACCAGATGTCGAGTGACTGGCTTCCGGGGAGTGCTTGGGCGCGCCGGGAATGTCCGAACTGCTCGGCTCGGCTCATAACGGGCTTACCCGCCGCCCTGCTTCCCTCCGGCCTTCTGGGTCCGGTGACACTTCAGTCCACAGTCCCCAAGGCGCCGGAAAAGGAACTACCCATGCCGGGGGAAGTGTTTTTCGTTGCCGGGCGCACAGCGTTCGTCATCCCCGGGAAAGACGTTCCCGCCGACCAGGCGAAGCCTTGGGTGTGGTATGCCCCGACTTTGCCTGGGCTTCCCGGCCGGGAGGAAGTGTGGATGTTCGAGAAGTTCCGCGACGCCGGCATTGCCGTGGCTGGCATCGACGTCGGGGAATCCTTCGGGAGTCCTGGAGGCTGCGCTCTTTACTCCTCGTTGTATGATGAACTGACCGGCAAGCGAGGTTACTCCCCGAAACCGGTCTTGCTGGGTCGCAGCCGCGGCGGGTTAATGACGCTGGCGTGGGCCGCGGCGAACCCGGATAAGGTCGCGGGCTTCGCCGGCATCTACCCTGTCTGCAACCTCGCCAGCTACCCCGGCGTCACCAAGGCCGCCGCGGCCTACGAGTTGGACCCGGAAGCGTTACAGGCGCGGTTGGCCGAATACAACCCAGTGGAGCGTCTGGCGCCACTCGCCAAGGCCAGCGTGCCGCTTTTTGCGATCCATGGCGACCATGATGAGGTCGTTCCGTTGGAGGCAAACTCCGCCCTTTTGAAGACCCGCTACGAGGCTCTCGGTGGCCGGATGGAACTCGTTGTGCCACCCGGCCAAGGTCACAACATGTGGTCAGGCTTCTTCCAGTGCCAGGAACTCGTCGCGTTTGTCAAAGCCCACGCCAAGCCATGAAACTCCTGCTTGTCACCGCCGAGCTATTATCACGGGGAGGATCGTAGGATCTACAGGGAACTGGTCGTGAGTGGCTTGCGCTGAATTTGCCATCGGACAAAACAGTAACAACCTGAAAGAAAGTGTTGTTGATTTGCAGCCAGTTACAACAATTCAGCAGAATAATTTCACACCCAAGCCGCCCGATTCCTGCGACCCTATAACGTTAACGGTATGCGTAACAATTGACCCATCAACCACTTCCCGCCAACACCATTTTCACTGAACCGCTCCCCTATATATGGAGAGGCGCATTTTTATTCGCAGCCCGTTTCGGAAAAGCGCCGGACAGCCTGCCAGACCACCGCAGGCAAGATTCTCGAAAGGCTCATCTCCGCGCTTACGAGTTATGGTGGATTGATACGACTATGAAACAAATACACGGATACCCTTTATGCACTAATTCTATGCAATCCTTTGCTCTGGTTCTTTTCGTCGTCGTTGTTCCCCCGCTCTGCGCCGCGTCTTTTCCGCCCTGTAGGAACGTGGTGGATGTCACCAAACCGCCGTATTCCGCAAAGGCCGATGGCGTGACCGACGACACCGAGGCTCTGCAAAGAGCCATCAACGAGAACGCCGGGCAGCATCGTCTGATCTATTTCCCGCACGGCACTTACCTCATGAGTTCGACGCTGAAGTGGCCAAAAAACCATGGCGGGCGCGACAACTGGGGGATGACCTACCTGTGTGGCGAATCGCGCGAGACGAGCATCATCCGGCTTAAGAACGCGACTTTCACCGACGCGAAGAAGCCCGAGGCCATCATGTGGTGTGGAGGTTTCGGCTCGGCGGATTGGTTTCACAATTATGTCGAGAACCTGACCTTCGATGTCGGTGCGGGGAATCCTGGCGCGACGGCCTTGCAGTTCTACTCGAACAACTCCGGCGCGGTGCGCGACTGCCGTTTCCTGGCCGAAGCAGGCAGCGGCCACACCGGACTCGACTTGGCGCACCGCGACATGAACGGGCCGCTGCTCGTGCGGAACTGCGAAGTCATCGGCTTCCGGCGCGGCATTGCCACGGCTCACGCCGTAAACGGGCAGGTCTTCGAGCACATCACGCTGCGCGGACAGGCCGAAGTCGGCTTCGTGAATGAAGGGCAGGCCATCAGCATCCGGGAATTCACCAGCGACAACGCCGTGCCCGCGCTTTCCACTTACGGTGCTTTGTGCCTCCTCGACGCGAAGCTGACCGGGCGTGGTGATGCGGCGAACAAACCCGCCATCGTGAACTACAACGGCGGGCGCATCTTCCTGCGCGACATCGCCAGCAGCGGCTACGGACGGGCGCTGGGCGATGTCTCGCACACGCCCGATGGCGCGGCTGCGTATCGCATTCGGGGCGCGGACAAGCCGGGCAGCGAGGGACCGAACATCGCCGAGTATTCCTCGCATTCGGCGACGAGTCCTTTTCGCTCGCCGCCAAGTTCGCTGCGATTGCCGGTGAAGGACACGCCCGAGGTGCCGCGCGATGACCCTAAGACGTGGGCGAATGTGGATGACTTCGGCGCGGATCCGACCGGCAAAACGGACTCGGCTGCCGCGATCCAAAAGGCGATGGACTCCGGCGCAACCACTGTCTTTCTGCCCGGCAGTTACAACCTGCGGAGTACCGTGACGATTCGCGGCAAGGTCCGCCGTCTAGTCGGACTCGGCGGACAGATCAACTACGGGGTTGGGTTGCATCCCGACTTCCGCCTCGGCGATGGCGACGCGCCCGTCGTGCTGCTCGAACACCTCGCCCATATCGACGGCGGGCTGGAGGTGGATAGTAAACGCACACTCGTCGTGCGCAGCGTCTCCGACTGCAACTTCACAGGCACCGGCAAAGCGGAGGGTGCGGAGTGGTTTTTTGAGGATGTCGTCACACACGGCCTGCAGCTCAAGCGGCAGAAGCTATGGGCGCGGCAGCTCAACATCGAGAACCAAGGCACGCACCTCAGCAACGAGGGCGGCGACCTTTGGATACTGGGCTACAAGACCGAGCGCGGTGGCACCCTGCTCGATACCAACGGCGGCGGGCGCAGCGAAGTGCTCGGCGGTTTGAGCTACACCACCACAGCGGGTAAACTCGCGCCCATGTTCGTGAACACCGATTCCTCCGTGTGGGCGTTCTTCAGTGAAGTCTGCTACAATGGCGACCCGTTCATGGTGCGGGTCGTGGAAAAGCGCGGCGCGGAGACGAAGACCATCGGCGCAAGCGACGGGCACACGACCCCCTATTCTGGCCATCTGCCAGAACCTTGAATGGACTCGGAATCACAGAGCTCGGATGCCAAGCTGGAAATGCCATCCGGCTGCAGGCAAGACCGGTATCGCCTCTCGGTTGGCAATTGGGCATCACTGGTCCAGCCTGCCTGAGCTGGGTCGGTTGGTTCCCGATAGCGAAATCACCAACTGCGGCCGACCACTGGGCGGGTTGGTCGTGACCGACAACGTCAACCCAGTCGGGCTGAAAATCGGAGACTCTTCATGGACTATCGCTCGTGTTTGCCAGCCGCGAGCAACTGCTCAATCTCCTTTCGCCTTGGAGCCGAAGTCTGGGCTCCCAGGCGGGTGACTGAGATTGCCGCCGCCGCACTTGCGAAACGGGCAGCATCCAACAACGATTTTCCCTCGGCGAGTGCAACGGCGAGTGTCCCGTTGAACACATCCCCGGCACCGGTAGTATCAACGGGCTTGACCTTGTATCCCTTGACCAAGCCTCGGTCTTGGCTGCCGGCGACAAAGGCGCCACGCGCGCCCAGTGTGATAATCACGTTCTGCACGCCGCGAGCCAGAAGCGCATCGGCCGCTTTTGCCGCCGCGTCCTCGTTGTTCACCGTCAAGCCGGTAAGCATCTCCGCCTCGCTCTCGTTTGGGGTAAGGAGATAAACACGCCGGAGCAAGTCGTCGGGTAAAGGCCGAGCGGGTGCGGGATTGAGGATAACGCGAGCGCCGGCAGTCGCGGCGAGTTTGGCCGCTGCCTCGACGGTCTTGAGCGGCGTTTCAAGTTGCAGGACGACCACACTGGATTGGGAAAAGGCGCTTTTGGCCTTCTTCAAATCAGCCGGTATGAGTTTGGCATTGGCTCCTGACGCTACCGCGATGCTGTTTTCGCCATTCTGGCCGACGAAGATCAGCGCCACACCCGACGGAGCGGTCCGGTCGCGCACCACATAATCAACGTTGATGCCATCGGCAATAAAGCCGGCGACCGCCTTGTCTCCGAACATGTCTTGGCCAACGCGGGCAATGAAGGTAACCGCGCCGCCGGCACGAGCAGCGCCGACCGCCTGGTTGGCTCCCTTGCCGCCTGCCGCGCTGGCAAATTCACCGCCCAGGATGGTTTCGCCAGGCTTGGGGATGTGCCCGACTTTGATGATCATGTCAGTATTCGAACTGCCGACTACGAGGATGGAGTTCTTGGTCATGGGAGTAATGGAGTAATGGAGTGATGGAGTGTTGAGGGGAGTGCTTCAGAGCTTCGAGGCGATAAGGACCCCGAGTCCCAGGAGGTAGAAGGCGAACATAGCGGCCAGGAATTTGTTGGTTCCGGGGGGCGCGCCTTTGAATTCCTTCCAAATGAACACGCCCCAGAGCGCGCCGATCATCGTCGCCCCCTGCCCGAGGCCGTAGGAGAGCGCGGCACCAGCCTTGGTGCTGGCGATAATGCTGAAGGACATGCCGAGGTTCCAGATCATGCCGCCCAGGATGCCAACCAGATGGAGCCGCAGGCTGCCTTTGCTGAAGTAGTCACCGAATGGCACCGGTTCGCCTGTGAACGGCTTAACCATCATAATGCTGTTCCAAATGAAGTTCGAAAGCAGCAACCCGGCGCTGAACAGAACCACCGCCGTGTAGGGGCTCAGCTTGCCTGCTTCAAGCGTGAGCGCGCCGTTGACCGTCTCGATCTTGCCCATCGCCTGGGCGACGTACTTGTAAAAGAATCCCATAAGCAAGCCAGCAGCGACGGAGATCACGATCCCTTTGAGGGGTGCTTTCTGGCCGCCACTCGACAGGCGTTTGTAGGCGAGGGCGTCGAGAATGATAGCGATCATGATCGCCGCCACTCCCACCCCCAGCATGGGGGCGTTGCCTTCTTTCGTTGACAGGAAGGTGGTAATCACCCCAAGAACCAGCGCGAGACCGACGCCGACCGGAAAAGCGACAGCCAGACCTGCGATGTCGATGGCCGCGACCAAGAGGATGTTGGAGAGGTTAAAGATGATCCCGCCAATGAAAGCCGAGCCGAGCCATTTGCCGTCGGCTTGTTGGAGGTCGGCGAGGAAGCCGCGCCCGCCGCCGCCCGTGCTTCCCATGGTGAAGGCGAGGAGGAGCGCCAGCACCAGCACACCGATGGCATAGTCCCAGTAAAAGAGCTGGAAACGCCATTCTTTGGAGGCGAGCTTTTGCGTGTTGGCCCACGACCCCCAGCAGAGCATGGTGATGAGGCACATGGCGACGGCTACGGAGTAGGATTCGACGATGATCATAGGTTGCTTTTAGGTGTATTCGATGTCCGCGTTCGGATGATAGCGATTTGCCGAATCGTGTCGAGGCTCAGCTTTTTGCTTCCCTGCCGCTGCTGCGGTTTCTAATGTTCTGGCTGTGTCAGCGAAAACTCCGCTTGCTCCTATGAAACGAATTTTCCTTCTGTCGCTCGCTTTGGGAATGCTGGCTACGGTCAATGCCGGCATCCTGGATGACCTGGCCAAACCCCAGGAAGGCCGCTCCAGGCGGGCCACTTCAACCATGCGCGTCGGCGAGGTTCGGCGTGGCGGCGAGCAAAAGCTCAATCCCAAAGCCGAGCCGCGCGGCGACCTGGATGAGCAGAGCAACTGGGACAACTTCCGCGTTGCCCCCGGCCAAACCCACGTGCTGCTAGATGAGCAGGGGCCGGGCGTCATCACCCACATTTGGATCACATTCCTTGGGCCGGAGCCGCAGGACTGGGCCAAACAAGGCTCGGCCAACCACCAGGAAATGCTGTTGCGAATGTACTGGGACGGCAATCCTCGCCCGGCCGTCGAGGCACCGCTGGGCGACTTCTTCGCAAGTTGCTTCGGTCAGCGCCGTGAGGTGGCCAGTTTGCCTGTCGTCGTGGATGATGGGGACGCCTACAATTGCTTTTGGCAGATGCCGTTCCGGAAATCAGCCCGCATTGAAATCGTCAACCAGAGCGGGAAGCCCATCAGCCTCCTCTATTACAACATAGATTGGATCAAGAAGACCAAGCTCCCCAAAGACACGCCCTATTTCTACGCCCAATACCGCCAGGAATATCCGGCCGAACATGGGAAGGATTACGTGCTCTTGGACACCAAAGGCAAGGGCCACTATGTAGGTACCGTCCTGGCCGTGCGTACGCGCAGCCCCTCCTGGTTTGGCGAGGGCGATGAGAAGATCTACATTGACGGCGAGGCAAAGGCCTCGATCTGGGGCACGGGCACTGAAGATTATTTCCTCTGCGCCTGGGGATTAAAGCAGACCACCTCACCCTACTTCGGCGTGCCTTATTTCGACCAGTGGGGAATCGTCGGCGGTCACACCAGCGCCTATCGTTGGCACCTGAACGACCCCATTGTTTTCAATAAGGGGATCAAGGTCACCTTCGAGCACTTCGGCTGGATTTCTTCGGATGAGAACCCCAACCGCAAGACCACGAGCTGGAACGAACGCGAGGACGACTATTCCAGTGTCGCCTTCTGGTACCAGACCGGCCAGCCTACCTTCACCGCCCGCGCCCCGGACGGCCGCGAACGCAAATTGCCCAGCCTGGAGCGTGTAACGGCCTACGCGCGGGACTTCGCCGACGGCCAGCATCATGGAGTTGGTGAGACCACGCCCCAGCGGCTGGACCTTTATGACGGCCCGCAACTGCTCTACCAACCCAAGGCGGCCGACGGCGCCTGGTTGGAGGTTCCGTTCGAGGTGAAACGGAAGGAACCTCTGCGGTTGCTGCTGAACCTGACCAAGGCCCCCGACTTTGGCCAGTACCAGGCCTTTCTGAACGGCGTCAAGCTCGGCCCACCCATGGAAGGTTACAATGCCAAAGTCCTCAATGAGGAGTTTCACCTGCTCGACTTTTGGCCGGAGCCGGGGACTTATACACTCCGGCTGGAATGTGTCGGCAAGAATCACCAATCCGCTGGCTATTACCTGGGGCTCGAGTCGGTTCGGCTGCGCGAACGCCGTCCCCGCGTCTCCCAATACGGCTTCGAAAAGGACAACGACTGGCGCAAACAACCGAAGCTCTACAACTAAGATGCACAATCTTCGCCCACCAAACATTAACCTCCGGTCCACCCGACTCCGATCTCTGGCATCAGGTCTAGCAGGAGCGATACGGTTGTTTCTGGGGACCACGCCCGCCCCGGGCGTTGCCGTCCGGCGCCCTCGCCGGACGGCCGAAGCGCTCGTGGAGTCACTGAATGGCAGGCCATCTCGACCGCCCCTGATGGTGTCTGGCGAGGGCACCAGCCACCGCGCCCGTGGCGGGCGCGCTCCCCTGAACGGTTCCGGTTTACTTCAGCACTGCGGCCGAGCTTGCCGGCGCACGTTCTTCCTTTTCTGGCTGGGGTTTGCCTCCCTCTTTGTCGGCTTTGAGGGAGTGTCCTTCAGTCAAGAACCGGCCTCCGCCGGCACCGCGCAAATCCTCCCGGCATCCGTTGACCTGCGGCCAGCCTTCGATAAATGGGGGCTCGCACGCCGTACGCAAGGGAAACGAGGCACTTGTTCGGTGTTCACGGTGGTCGGAGCCTTGGAATTTGCTGCGGCCAATAAGCAAAACCACGGCGAGCGCCTCAGCGTCGAATTCCTCAACTGGGGCGCCAACAAGGTTGTCGGTGAATATGAGGATGGCGGCTTCTTTTCCGACCTCTGGAAGGCCTTTGAGGTATACGGAGTGAGCTCCGAGAAAACGCTGCCTTACCGCGCCGAATTCGATCGAGCCCTGATGCCTGGACCTGAAGTGATGGCTGAAGCGAAGACTCGCCTCGCCCTCGGCCTGCGGCACCACTGGATTAAAGAATGGAACGTCAATACCGGGCTGACCGACGAGCACATTCAGGCGATCAAACGTACTCTTAGCCAGGGTTGGCCTGTCTGTGGCGGCTTCCGCTGGCCCAAACAGGTGAGATGGTCCGAGGACGTGCTCCAGATGTGCCCGGCGGATGCGGTTTTCGACGGCCACAGCGTGCTGCTGGCCGGCTACCGCGATGACACCAATCAGCCCGGGGGCGGCGTCTTTCTTTTCCGCAACTCCAACAACGGCGGTCGGGACGGCTCTATGCCTTACACCTACGCGCGGGCCTACATGAACGATGCGGTGTGGATTGATTCCTCTGCCCCAGCCTCACCCCAGACCATGCTGCCGCCGGTCTTCCAGGGACCCTTGGGCGCAATTGCCACACCCTTTGTCGGCCGCAATCACCGCATCTCCAGCAATGAACAGCCCAACTGGAATGACGGCAATATGGATATGACGGTGCTTAAGCCGGGCCAAGTACTTGAAATGCCGATGCTCCATGGGCCGGGTGTGATCACCCACATCTGGTTCACCAGTCATGCCGGGCGGGTCAACGAACTTAACGCGCTGAGTCTGCGCATCTATTGGGATGGCTGCAAGGACCCAGCGGTCGAGGTGCCCTTGGGCGAGTTCTTCGCCGTGGGCCAGGGCCGGCCAGCCGTGGTGGAGAGCTTCCCCGTGCAAGTCTCACCCACCGGCGCCCTGGCATGTTATTGGCGGATGCCCTTTGCCCAATCGGCCAGAATCGTCATTGCGAATGACAATCCGGAGCGCACGGCTGGTTTGTATTGGCAGGTGGATTATGTCGAGTTGGACGGACTGCCTCCCGAAACGCCCTATTTCCATGCACGCTATCGCCAGGAATACCCGGCCCAGGCCGGCCACGACTATTTGATCGCCGACCTGCAAGGCCGAGGCCAATACGTCGGCACCGTCATGTCCGTCACTCTCGGCCAGGATGGCTGGTGGGGCGAAGGCGACGATTTCTTCTACATAGATGGAGAGGCTGTTCCCAGCCTCCAAGGCACTGGCAGCGAAGATTACTTCAATGACGCCTGGGGCTTCCGCCCTCGCACCAGCCATTGGTTCGGCGCACCGCGATGGCAAGGCGACAACGCTGGCGACAGCGGGGTCTGTTACCGGTGGCATGTGCTGGATCCGGTAGGATTTACTAACTCCCTGAAGGTCACCATTGAGCATAAGGGCAACCGCGCCGAAGATACAGAAGGTTTCTTCCTGGAGCGCCCCGACTTCCTCAACAGCGTGGCCTTCTGGTACCAGACCGGCGATCCAAAGAACTTTGCTGCCCTGCCACCCTATCCCGAAAGGCGAGTCCCCTGGCAGTTCCACCATATGGTGCGCGCCTTCCCCAAGGCTAGAGCCAGCGGTTCGGTTAAGCCGAAAGTCGAGTTCGGCGGCATGTTCGGTGCCCGGCCGGTGTTGGGCTGGGCCAATCGGACCGTCGGGGCGCGTCTCACAGTGCCCTTCGAAGTCGAAGCCGCCGGCCGCTACGCGGTGCGCTTGACCGCCGGTGCCGCCCCTGGTTTTGGGGCCTGCGATATTGAGTTGGACGGCAAGGCGGCCCTTAACCGGGCCGACTTTCGTGCCCCAGAGGACGACGAGTTGGACTTTGAGCTTGGCACACACGAATTGGTCAAAGGCACTCACAAGCTCTCTTTCCATGCCATCGCCACCGACGGGGGCCACGCCGGGCCAATCGCCGTCGAGATGCTACGACTCCTGCCTTTGCCACCCGAAGCCACCCGCGCCGTCAAGACTGATAATGAAGCTCACTTCATTCGCCTGGGCATAGGCCGCGCTATTTATGCCTATCGCCTGGCCTACGGCAAAGTGCCCGATTCGCTTGAAGCCCTTGTCAAAGCCGGCCTCATGCCCCGCCGCTACCTTTCCGACGAGAACGAAAAACCCCTCCGGTGCTGGCGCGAAGGCGATGCCCTAGCCGTCGAAAGCAACGGCCCGGAGCCGTGGACCCACAGTTGGCAGGGGCTGGACGCCCGGCGGTAGCGGGTGCACGGAAACGCCGACCTCTGAACGCGCATTGGACACGACCTTGTGATGGCGCGCTAGGGTCCTGCAACACGGCAGTCCCCTGCCGCTTCTGAGCGTATTCCGAACTTCTGCAATCAGGCACTGGTTCACCCGCCCGCATTCCGCGTTAGGCCCGCCAGTCGGGGTCGAAGTCCGCAGCGTGGTGAGGATTGCCACCCCAGGTGCTCAGGACCTGCCGGTGCTGAACCAGTGACGGGGCGTGGTAGTAAAGAGGGTGGTCCATTTGAGCGGCTAGCCGCGCGAGTCGATGGTCGGCGGCGGTGCTCAGGGTGTTCCACGCAGAGACAACGTGTTGGACCGCAGGTCTTGATATGAGCAACGCCTGGGTGCCGAATAGTGACTCGGGGGCGACGGCCACCGCGTTGCCCACGACGTCGTACGCGATCTCATAGAGGCCCGGGTTGTACAGTCCGGCGAGCGTGATCTGTCGATGGCGGTAGGGTCGCCAGTGCTCGATATTGTGGCGGAGGTGCCGGTTGAAGCTCAGGTCGTCCTCGAGCAGGAGGATGTGTTCAGCCGAATGATCCAGGAACTGCCGTAAGGCATGGAGGATCTGCTGCGCTATGCGTTGGACGCCATCACTCGTCTTCTCAGGGTCATCGAGTATTACCAGTGGGAGATCGGGCCAATCCGAGGCGGCGAGGCTAGCCAGAGTCGTCTCGCGGGTTTCTTCCCGCTCAGCACAAGTGATCATCCAAGCCGCCAGAGTCGGCAAACCGCGCCGGGCTTTCGGCCAAAGTCGGCTCCGTGGCGACCTGGTCCGCAGCCAACGCATTCGGCCATCCCAACATTGCCTCAGCCGCTCCAGGTCCGCCAGGCAAGGGCCTTCGTCTGGCGATCCGGGCCTGTCGCCCTTGCGCGGCATCAAGCTCCATTTCACCAGGTTCCGATGCTGGAAGAGGCGACGTCCTTCGAAATCCTGCTGGTGGCAGCCTCCCGGGAAGCGTTCGGGGGGATGAGGCACGAGTTGATAGGCCGTACCCATTTTGCGGAGGGCCAAACAGAAGGTGTCTTTGTCCCCGTGAAAATACTCGTAATAGAAGTCGGAATGTTCGTTGAACCAGAGAGCAAGGCGCAGCGCCGCCCAGCAGCGGCGTTTGTCCACGATAATTTGCCCGCTCTCGAATTCGGGTTCTGCGGGCACCTCGAGCCGGCAACTCTTCCAAATGGCCTCGGCCTTCTTCGAACGGCCGAAGTCAGGCCAGAACAGCGCACCGCAGTCCCGGAAGGCTTGGCTGTCGAACAGGAACGTCGGATCTCGCACGGGCAAATTGTCCGCATCGAGCAGCAACACTTCCCGAAACCGGGAATAGAGAATGGCGTAAGGCTTAATCTCCCAGAATCCCAGCCGGCGCACCGGGTGCTGGCGCCGGACTGTTGAGGCGTCCACGCACTCCACCCCCAAGGAAGACGCCAGCCGTTCCATGGCCGGATCCATCTCCTGACGGCCAAGATGCCAAAGCTGAATGGGGAGACGGCAACCCAGGCGGCGTAGAGCGTTCAAGCAGACCCAAGCGTTAGTGAAATATCGGGCGCCGCCCGCGCAGACAACGATGCCTCGGCCCTGGCCGGCGTTCCCTCGACGGGGCATCGTGTCAAGGAACTGATCGAGCGCCGTTCGGGCGCCAGCGAGCGTCAGGGACAGGTCATCGAACCCGCTCGCGCCGGCCAGGCGAGCGGCTCGGGAAGCCAGCCGAGTCTCCCTCGGTGCCAGGTTGCGGACCACGCCTCCCTGGAAATAGCTTTCGATCCGGTGGACGACAGCCCTGGGGCTGATCAAGTCCATGCAACGGGGCAGGGAACCCGCGACATCGACGCACAGGTTGTTGGGTTCGTCCTCGAGGGCGCCATCGCCGAGGGGCAGCGTGCGCGCCTTCCAGCACCCACCGTCGCGGCAGCATTCGAGGGCGCCTACGGTGTGCAGTACCTGGTGGCCGGGGTAGGCCTCCCAGTGAGAAGGTTCCCGGCCACCGGCAATGACCACGCACGGGCGCAGCCCAGGCCGGTTGGAGGGTCTGGGCACGGCAGCCGCCAGGTGCATGAGGGCGGTCACGCCGCAGAGCACCCCGTCGGCGGCGTAAACCAGCTGGATCAGTTGGCGCAGGTTAGTGCACCCCCGCAGATCCATCACGCCATCCAAACGTGGGTGGTGGTCGCCGACCCGGCCTACCTGGATGAACTGGATTCGGCCGCGAAACGCGTCGATCACAGCCTGGTAGCGCTCAACGGCCCACCACTTAATAGTGAGGTCATGCTTGCCGCCGGCGCACACCAACCAATAAGGGGTATCTGCTCCGACCAATTCGCGAATGGGGGAAGGGGCAGATCGCTCGGCCTCTGAAAGATGGATGTCGCCTCGAAAGTCCGTTGGCTCAAGCCTAAGGCCTAGCCGCCGGTTGAGATGATCCATGAACGCATAAACGTAGTGGCAGGGCATCTGCCGGCTTCGATCTATGAGCGGCGTGTCACACCCAATGATCTCCACCGAGGGATCCGACTGGTCAAGTGGCGTCAGATAGGGATTGTGGGCCCAAACGTCCGGAAAGCCCGTCCGCACGTCGGTTATAAACTGGCCCGGGCAAGTACGGTGCAAATCCCTGACAGTCGCAGTCAACATTACGATATCGCCAACCGTGTAATGCGACTGGAGAATCAGCTTGCAAGGCTGGAGTAATGGCATCGCGGACCTCTCGTCAGCCGGCTTCGATAAGGTCGCCGGGAGCAGTTACCCGCCCGGCGCCGATAAGGCGGTAGCTTGAACGCCTATTAGTAGTACTTCTTCCGGAAGGCGATCGCGTTCCTAAGGAACGAGTCCGTATGCGAGCCCCGGCCGAGTTCAAACACCTTCTTCAGATCGACAACCGCGTCATCGCCAACCAAGGGAGCGGCGGACTCACAAAACCACTGCAAAACGTCCTCGGATTTGAAGGTTATTACTTCTGCTTCGACGCGGTATCCCCAGAGATCATCGTCCTTGGGGGCCGTAGCTTGGGAGTGAATTCCTTCCGTCGCACCACTCACGGTTTGTGGCGTGAGAATAGACGCAGCCGTGGCGAGTATCGCGGCGGGCGCTATCGGTTGCGTGGGCTTGGGGGTTGGGCTTTGAGGGGGGATCGTTCGACTCTCATTTTGGATAAGGAGGAAACTGAAGCCACCGCTCCTGGGTTTTGTGTTCGAGTTTACGAACTTTAGTTTAGCCACTATAATGTTGTAAATCAAGTGATAAATTCAGTTCCACCGGGTAAGGCAGCGCCGCCCCGGGCTTGAAGCCGCCCTCAAGTCACGCGACCGAGCAACCAACCGCAAGCCATGTCCATCATGGAGAAGCGATGACTCCTGGGAGAAGTTGCAGCCACAGCTTGCGGCAATCCTCCAGGCTCAGGGTTCCACGCGGACCGACGCTCGCCGCCAGATGGGGTGTGGCTTCTGCGGACAGGATGCCTTCAAGTGCCTGGGACAGCGGTTGGGAGCTGTCGCTGAGAAAGGACCTCTGACCGGACATCAGCTCGGCGCGAAGAAGGTATTCCTGGGCAGAGCCACGATTCACCGCGAGGTTGATCAGGTAGCGATGAGCCGGGTCCGGGGGGATCAATTCCTCAAGATAGAGGTGGGTGTCACCCGCTACGAACTCCAATCGCGTCACCTTTTCGGAGAACGGGAAAGGCTGCGTGACCGGCTCGTTATTGGCGATGTCCCAGATCTGGACTTGGGTATTCGAGTTCTTCGAGGTCGGCTGGGCGGCTGGTGTTCGGTTCGCAGTAGCCAGCCAGCGACTGTTGTGGCTGAAAGCGCAGGCATAGACGGGCCCGTCGCAGCGGAGGGGCCTGGAGGAAGCCTTCCAGCCGCCGTCCCTCTGGCGCCAGACCATCGCCGTCTGGTCTTCGCTGCCCGTGGCAATCATTTGACTGGTGTCCGAGAAGGCTGCACAGAGGACACCGTCCATGTGATGGAGTCGGACGGGTCCTGCGTTCGTTCGGTTTAGATCGCTTAATCGCCAGACCAGCACATCCCCGGGATCCAACGAGAGATCCCAGCAAGCGGCTGCCAGCCAGCGGCCGTCGCTGCTGAACGTCAACTGGGAAAACGACTGTTTGCATTCCAGTAGCAGGCTGGGTTCCTTAGCCGTTTCCAGATCCAGCAGACGCAGCACCCCCTTGGCGCCACGCTGCCGGGAACCGATAGCGAGCCGGCCACCGGTCTGGTCGAAAGCCACCGCCTCCACCACCTCGTCGGGGGGAGCAATCAAGTTCGTCTCCGGGTGGCCGCCCGGTTGCCAAACTAAAACCCCATTAGCGGCGGGCGTAGCCAGGCCTTTATCGTCTCCTGCGAAAAAGGCAATGCGGCGGCCACCTGGAGCGCAAACAAGACGGGACCATGAGGGATCGTACGTGAGGGGTGAGCCAATCGAAGCCGAACCTGCCAGATCCCAAAGTCGGACCTGGGTCGAACGGGGGGAGGTTCCCTCTGGCGCGTCCGATAAGCAGAGCAAATGATTCGTTCCACCTGCGAAACACAGTACCGAAGTGTTCGTGGGCGCCAACTCCCGGACACCGAGGACGGTGCCAGCGCCCCGGTCCCGCACTTGCCTTCGAGCTCCGTCCTGTTCAACGGTGACCCGACCATCGTCGCTGAGAACGCAGGAAACAGGCTTGACGACCGAGTTTTCCTTGTCCAGGCGCCAGACTCGGGCGACTCCGTCCGAGGATATGCCCAGGATGCGCTTCCCGTTCGTGCTCCAACACACCTGCATGACGCGGTCGTGGCTCCGGAGCATCGGAGGCTGCGGGCGGCCGGTGACGCTGTCCCAAAACCGCACCGTGGAATCCAGCCCACCGGTCAAAAACATAGTGTCATCGGGGCTGAATTGGATGTCGCTGACAGCGTCGCCTTCGTGGTAAACGCGGGTGATGGGTTGCTCGGGTTTCCGCAGGTCCCACAAACAGGCGCTGCGGTCGAAACTGCACGTCAGAATCCAATTCGTATGCTGTTGGCCAAAACACCCGCCATAGACCCAATTATCGTGTCCTCGCAGGACTTGGAGAGGCAAAGCCTGCTTCCAGTCCCAAATGACGGCACGTTTGTCCTTGCCCGTTGTCACCAGGCGTTCGCCCGACGAGTCGAAGCGAACAGAGAAAACCTCCCACTCTTTGGTCCATCCCAGGTTGGGATTGTCGGCATATGTGAAAGTGCGCTGGAGGCGGGCGGTCTCCGTGTTCCAGATTACGATCCGGCCTTCGGGCCCCCTGAGCGCCGCGGCGATCCACCGGCCGTCGGGTGAGAATTGAAGGTCATTACAGCCGCCGCCGAACGGTTCCGCGCCCTCCCGATCCGGCAAGGATGCCAGATGGGCACCCGAGGCGGCGTCCCACAAGACGAACTCGTGGTTCCCCTCGCCACCGCTGGTGAGGATGCGCCGACCATCCGGGCTGAGGCGGGCCAGTTCATCGCCTTTCCCAACGACCGGGCTTGACGGCTGACCGGACTGGATGCCGTAAAGTCGGTAACCGTTCTTACCGCCTAAGAGAACTTGCTCACCCGCTGGATCGAAGAACCCGCATAGGGTGCCCGGCTCAAACCACATCTGCTCGAGGCGTGGTGATTGGAGCAGCAGGGAGTCGATGCGCAGCCGGTGGTTCTGCTGACCTAGGGGGGAGTAACCGGCCACCTGGAACAACTCATCCAGGACAAACGCTTCCGAGAACCACAGGCAGGCGGAGAGCCAGTCCCCCGTCTTGGCCGCATTCAGGCCCTTGGCGACCGTTAGGCGAACCGTCGTGGAACGGATCTGTGCCGCCTGGCGGGATTTCGCCAGTGCGTTCGCCCATACCTGCCAAGCCAGGACTAGAATGATAGCCACGATCACACTGGCAATGCTGGCCGTACGCAGCATGCCGCGGCGATAGGCCTCGCGCTCCAGGGCCGCTTTCTCCGCCGCTCGCCGCGCCATTTCCGCTCGTCTTTCGGGGAGCGCCCGCAAGTTCTTCCCCAGCAGGGCGGCGGCGGCGAACCGGTCGGCCGGCTTGCCCGCAAGGCAATGATGAAGATCTTCACGCACCAACGGGTCCGGAATGTCGTTTGCCCAATCCGTAGCCAACGGCCGCGTGAAATCTCCCACCACCAACTGGTAGAGCACCACACCCAACGAGTAAATATCCGATCGCGTGGAGGCCGGTTTCCCTTCCCAGATTTCCGGTGCCATATAGAGCTGGGTGCCGGTTTGAGAAGAGCTTCCCCCGGCCAGCATCGTCATCGTAAAACCCTCCTTCGTCACCCCTGCCAGGTATTCCTGCGATAGCACCTGCCCAATCCCAAAATCAGTTAGCTTGGCGAGTGGTGGAGGGCTGAGCCTGGAGGACTGAGGGTCGGTTAGTGGCTGAAGACTGCGGCTTGAGGGCGGCGGCTCGCTTGATTCGGATTTCAGGGTTCCGGCTTCCTTCGGACTTCCACCTTCCGCATTACTGCTACAGAGAATGGGTCGGCCCTTCGCCTTAGAATGTAATTCCGCACTCCGCAATCCGCACTCCGCAATCAAAATGTTCCCCGGTTTCACATCGCGGTGAATCACCCCCGCATCGTGCGCCGCCTGCAAGCCGTCGGCGATCTGCGCCACAATCTCCAGCCGAACTTCCAAAGGCACTTTCTCCACCCCCCCCTGCGTCTCGCACCAGCTTCGCAAGTCCTTGCCGGGCACATACTCCTCCTCCAGGTAGAATGGCGGTTGATCGAAGAAGAAATTGTAGAGCCGCACAATGTTCGGGTGCTCCCCGAACCGATCTTTGATCAACCGGAACAAGGTCACCTCCCGCTGCAAAAAACGCAGCCGGTCGGCCCGAAAGCAGAACTTGAACACGCGGCGTTCATTTAGCTTCTCGTGGCGTGCCTGCCACACTTCGCCGAATCCGCCTTCGCCCAGCTTCTCCTCCAACACCCATTTCGTGTTAGGCACCTCTTGCCCCACCGCCGGTCTCCAGCCCAACACCGGATCTCCCTCTGGTTTGACCAACCGCTTCGCTCTTTCCGTCCCCCGGGGCGCCGGGAGCCCTCCGCGCTGGCACAGCCCCACCTCGCATACTTCCAGCGGTTCCTCCAATCCCGAGAACTCGTAGGGTCCGTGGCTCACCCAGGACAAAGCGCCAAGTTCGGTGACCTCCTCCCGCTTGACCACCACCCGTGCACTGTCAAAGACACCCCGGCTCATCAGAATATGGCCGGGCTCTGCCAATTGCATTAGCCTTACGCCTGTCTCCAGATGCGCTCCATACCGCCGTAGCGGTTCCGCCTGCCCCGGCTCTATTACTTCGCCCAGGTGCAGCCCCAACCGACAGGGCACCCCGCCTTCCGACACCATGCGCAAGGCTACCTGCACCGCCTCCGAGGGCCGCCCAAACCGCGCCAAGAGCGAATCTCCCACCGCTTCCACCCTCCCCTCTGGCCCACTTAGCAGCTTCTGCAATTTCCCTTGCTCCTCGCGTATCAGCTCCGCCGCGGCCTGCAATCGGCCCGATCCCTTCAGCCTCAGTGCCTCCGGAACTTCCAGGCACAAGAACGTCACCAATGGCCCCGACGCCGTGCTCGTGGGTGCCGCAAGGCTCGCCTGGAATGCAGCCAGGTCGATGCGCAATTCCCTGGCTGATTGATAGCGCGCCCCGGGCGCCTTCTGCAGACACTTCAGGACGATCCGCTCCAGTTCCGCTGGCGCCTCGCCATTAAACCGCACCATCGGCTCTGGCTGCCGCTCCACAATGCCCCGCAAGATCTCCGCCCAGTTGCTCCCGCCAAAGGGCGGGCGCCCGGTCGCCATCTCGTAAAGCATCACTCCCAAACTGAACAGGTCGCTCCGCTGATCTACCGGCTGGCCGGTCGCTTGTTCGGGGCTCATGTACCCCGGAGTTCCCATTATCTGCCCGCTTTCGGTCTCCAACACCGTGGTCCTGCTAGGAGCCTCCATGCTCGACTGCGGCTCCATCCACTTGACCAGCCCAAAATCGAGCACCTTCACCAAGCCGCTTGCCGCCACGCTCACGTTGCCCGGCTTCACATCCCGGTGGACAATTCCCCGGGCATGCGCCGCTTCCAGTGCCTCCGCGACCCGCAACCCGACCTCCAGGAGTTCATCCAGTCGTAAGGGGGCCCCCTTTAGGCGCTCGCGCAGTGTTGGCCCCTCCAGCCACTCCATCGCAATGTAGGGACGCCCGTCCTCAGTTTCCGCGACGTCATAGACCGTGCAGATGTGGGGGTGTGCCAGTGCCGCGGCCGCACGCGCCTCGGAGAAGAACCGCTGCCGCCGTGCGGCGTCATGAGTGAACTCCTCCGGAAGAAACTTGAGCGCCACGAAACGCTCCAGGCGGGTGTCCTGCGCAAGATACACTTCTCCCATGCCCCCGGCGCCGCAACGCCGGATTACCCGATACGGCCCTATACGCTCGGGGACCACCCTTTCAGCCTTACCCAACTCAGAGAGTGTTTCAAGTCCAAAGACAGTTGAGCCTCCGTATTGAAGCATTGACCAGGCGGGCCCCATTAGCCAAGACTGTCCGTATGATGAATGTCCAGGACGAAGGGCCTGCCTGGCTTGAGGATCAGGACCGGCAACGAATCCCGATCCGGGGCTCCTGTTCGATCGGACGCGCTGCCTCCAATCAGGTTGCCTTGGCGAGTGATAAGGTGTCCCGCCGCCATGCCATGATTCAGGTTCAACGCGAGAGTGAGTTCTGGCTGGTTGATTTTGGTAGCCGCAACGGCACCTATCTGAACAGCCGCCGCATCACCAATCCCCAACGCCTGCAACACGGTGATCGCGTCATGGTCGGGCCCTTTGAGTTCGTTTTCTACCTGCCGCAATCCAAGCAACGCAGTAAGGTGGAAACCGTTTTCGCCGACAGGACGGCGACGGACATTCGTGGGGTCAAGTGCTGGCTGTTGGTGGCTGACATTATTGGCTCGACCCGTTTGATCAAGGAGCTACCCCCGGATGAAGTGCCGGTGATGACGGGCCGATGGTTGGCTGAATGCAAGCAGACCATCGAAGAGCACGGCGGCAGCATTAACCAGTTCTTTGGTGATGGTTTTTTCGCCTACTGGCGCGACCACGAGAGAGCCCCGGTAGCGGTCGCGGCGGCATTGCAGGCGCTTCGCCGACTGCAGGAGCAGGCGCGCCCCGGCTTCCGCATTGTCGCGCACTATGGGGATGTGATAATAGGAGGACTATCCCTTGGCGAGGAGGAACGGATTTCCGGGGAAGAAGTTCACTATACCTTTCGGATGGAGAAACTGGCCGGCAAATTGGGGGAGGTGCGCTTGCTGAGTAAGACGGCTTGGGAGCGGTTGGCAGCTTTGGTCGAGGCGCGAGCGGTTGGAGACCACGCCGTGCCGGGCTTTGAGACCAAGGTTCCAATGTACGCCTTCTGAATAAGCCTCCTCCTCCCGGCATTCTAACGGACAAGAGACGGTCAAAGCATGAAGCACGGGGCTATCATTTCGCGGGCGGAGTCGTTGCAGATATTAAAGAACAACCTCCGTAGGGCCGCGCTGGAGAAACGCGCTGCCGAGTTGGCGAACGCTACGGCAGAGGTCCGTCAAAAGGTGCTGGCCCAGATCGACCGGGACACCGAAAAGGATTGGCGGGCGCGCCTGAGACGGTTTGAACCAGGCACTCTTTTACACTGAGACATGGCAGAGAAGGTCGAAGCGCCGAACATGCAAATTCGCCCATTCCGGCTTGAGGACGAGGAAGCCGTGGTGTCGCTGTGGCGGCAGTGCGGTTTGGTCCGGCCGTGGAACGACCCTTGCAAGGATATTTGCCGCAAACTCCGGGTGCGGCCTGATTTGTTCTTGGTGGGAGTGCTGGACGGTCAGATTGTGGCGACGGCGATGGCGGGATACGAAGGTCATCGTGGGTGGCTCAACTATTTGGCGGTTGCGCCTGAGCATCAACGCCTTGGCCTGGGGCGAGCTATAGTGAACCAAGCGGAGCGGTTGCTGCGAGAAGTAGGCTGCCCGAAAATCAATTTACAGGTCCGGACTGGCAATGACGGCGCTATTGAGTTCTACCGGCGTATGGGCTATGCGGTAGATGAGGTCGTGAGCATGGGCAAGAGATTAGAACATGATGGCCCTTAACCAAGAGGCTCTGCAACAGCTCCATGAAGTAAGCATGGAGAGCGACTCTTTCTTTAACCGGTTCTGGCCCTCCCCACTTCCCCGCTGCGCCAGCACGGCGGTCACAAATAAGCAATGAACTCGTACTTGCACTCATGAGTCAGCCACCACACTCTCGCCGGAGTGATAAGCGGTGTCCATGACAGTCTGGATGTTGCTCGCAAAGGCGCCCCTTGGAAGGAAGCCATTTAGATTGACTGCAAGGTGGTAAATGAGATCCGACAGAGCTTCTTCGCTTTTCAGGTTGTCAACCTGTGGTTCTGGTGGTCAACTTTCACCTATGAAGCCAGAATGCCCCGTTCTGAGAATGGTTCCTGAATCCGCCTGTCTGCAATTCAACCTCCTCCCCTTCGTGTTGCTGATCTGTGGGCTGCCCTCTATGGCTTTGTCAGCCGACTGGTCCAGCGCTCAACCGTTTCTCCGGCAAGTCGGTGTTACGAAGGGTATCTGCGCATTGCCTGGCGACATCAGTTGCAAGCTCGCGTTGGATCTCGCCCGCGAGAGTGACCTGGTGCTCTACGTGCAACTCGCCGATGCCGCCGAGGTCGAAGCCGCACGACGCCGTGCGTATGACGCAGGGCTTTACGGGACGCGGATCTTTGTTGAGCGGGGACCCGCAGAACACCTGTTCCTGGCGGATAATGTGGCGGACGCCGTGGTCGCCACCGGCACAGCGGGGAAGATGCCAGTCAGCGAGGCACTGCGCGTGGTGCGCCCGGAAGGGAAAGCGCTGGTGGGTGCGCGACTGGAAACCAAGCCGTTTCCTGCGGGTGTTGATAATTGGAGTCATCCCTATCACAGCGCGGACAATAACCCCGTATCTAAGGACACGGTGGCGCGCGGTCCGTACCTGACGCAATTTCTAGCCGATCCACGCTACGCGCCGCTGCCTCAAGTGGCGGTAGCCGCCGCCGGCAGGGTTTTTAAGGCGTTCGGCCACATCGCGTTCAAGGAACGGGAAGAACCATGGCTGAACACCTTAGCGGCGTTCAGCGGCTACAATGGCACTCTCCTGTGGCGCCGCGAAATCGCCGCCGCCTTGATGGTGCATCGCAACACGCTGATTGCCACTGCTACGAACGTGTACTTCGCTGACGACCAGTCCTGCAAAGTGTTTGATGCCGCGACGGGCGAATCCAAGGGCGAGATTGCCCTACCCGCGGATGTGGTCGGTGGAACGTTTTGGAAGTGGATGGCGTTGGAGGGGAACGTGCTCTACGCGATGATTGGTGAACAGGAGGTGCGGGATCCGACGATCCGGGCGCGGCGCGATTCCCACGGCTGGCCGTGGGACCCGCTCTCGCCCGGCTTCAATCAGGCCACGCAACCTTGGGGCTATGGTAAAACCTTGATGGCCATCGACGTCACCAGCAAGCGCGTAATCTGGCGCTATCGCGAGGACAAGCTGATGGATGCGCGGGCGATATGCATGAAGAATGGACGCATCTACGCCTTCAGCTTTGGCAACTACCTGACTTGCCTGGATGCCAGCACTGGCAGCCCGGTCTATCGGCACACGCCGGAAAACGCCCCGCAATTGTTCGAGGCGCTGGGCGAGTATCAGAATCGCCAGGACTGGCGCTCGAATTGGCGGACTACGGTACTGTTGCGGTGTAGCGACCAGGCTCTCTACTTCGCCGGTCCGGCCATGCAGCGACTCGTCGCGGCCACCGCCGACAACGGCAAGTTCATGTGGTCTCACCCATACGGCAATTACCAGCTCATCCTGCAAGGTGACAGCCTCTACGGGATCAGCGGCCAGATTGACAAGGAGGTCAGCCGCCGATTCAACCCGCTGACCGGTGAGGTTCTCGCCGAACTCAAGATCAGCCGCCGCGCCTGCACCCGCCCCACCGCCGCATGCGACGCCATCTTTTTCCGTGCCGACGAGGGTTCGGTGCGCCTCGACCTGCAGAAGGACCAGTCGCAACTGGTGTCGCCGATGCGTCCGAACTGCCATGATGGTGTGACGATTGCCAACGGTTTGCTGTATTGGTGGCCGTCGGTCTGCGACTGCGATTTGACCCTGTATGGCATCACGTGCCTTGGGCCTGCGGGGAATTTCGATTTCGAGCAACGCGCGACCGCGAGCGCCAGGCTCGAAACCGCCGCGGGCGGAAGGCCCGAGGCTGGCTTGACCGTGGATGCCAAGGACTGGCCCACGTTCCGTGGTAACAACCAGGGGACCGCCGGTGCTACAGCACCACTGCGCGCGGATGCGAAGCTATTATGGGACTACGTGCCGAAGACCGCGTACAACCCGTCGGCCCCAACCGCAGCCGATGCACTAGCCTTTGTGGGTGGGTCAGACGGCGTCATCCGCGCGCTCGATGTAAAGAGCGGCAAAGAAGCCTGGACGGCGTTCACAGGGGGCGAGGTGCGTTTGCCACCGACAATCGCCAAAGGGCGCGCCCTGGTGAGTTCGGCGGACGGCTGGGTCTATTCGTTCGATGCGAAGACGGGCAAGCGTGTTTGGCGTTTTCGCGCAGCACCCGTCGAGCGGCGCATTCCCGTTTACGGCACCTTGCAATCCACCTGGCCGGCCGCGAGCGGCGTGCTGGTGGATAATGGCGTTGCGTATGTCGCCGCGGGCCTGGCCAACTACGACGGCACCCACGTTTACGCGCTGGACGCCGAGAGCGGTCAAATCCGCTGGCAGAACAACCAGTCCGGCCACCTCGACGCCGAGTCGCGCACGGGAGTAGGCGTGCAAGGCCACCTGTTGATCCACTCAGGAAAGTTGTTCCTGGCTGGTGGCAACGCCGTCTCACCCGCCGAGTATGATCTCGCCACCGGCGACTGCCTGAACTCGAAATCGATCGGGCTGGTCCGGGACGCCAGTCTCCAGATTGGCTCAGTCTGTCCGCGCGGCTGGGAGCTTTACGTCGTGGGCGATGGCATCCGCGTGGCCGGAAAACCTTATTACGCGCATCCGAAGTATCCTGTGTTCGATTCGTCGGTATTCAACAAGACGCTGTTTGTTAAGGAAGCCGGCTACGACCTCGCCTGGGCCAATAACACCAAGCTGATGTGCTTTGCCGGTCTTCAGGGAGATCGCACGGAATTCCAGAAGGGCCTCTGGGGCAAGACTCAGTCGAAGACGGTGAAGCCGACCTGGGAATTCGACTGCCCGAAAAGTCTCGCTGTGGCCGTGTGCCCGAATGCGGTAGTCATTGCCACACCGACTGAAATCATCGCGCTCAGTCTGCAAGACGCTCGCGTGCTTTGGAAACAGGCTCTCCCGGCTGCCCCGGTAGCGTGGGGTATTGCGGTCAATCGCGAGGGCAAAGTCATTGTCACGCTCGAAGGCGGACGCGTGCTTTGCTTCGGGTAACCAAAGCCTGGAGCGTTCGGACTAAGCCGTAACTGTTTAGTAGGATGTGGCCTTCCCCCTCACCCCAGCCCTCTCCCTCAGGGAGAGGGAGAACCCTTGGCAGCGCAGGCAAATATTCACTGTTCAGTGAGTATTCCCAAAGCTTTTCCCTCTCCCCTGGGGAGAGGGTAAGGGTGAGGGGGAATGGGGCGCCCGACTGCATCAATGCGGCTAAGAATGACTCAGCGGCGGCTATTTGGACCAGGACGAGAACTATGCGAAGACTCTCTACTACAATTGCCATCCTCTCCGCTCTGCTGTGCCCATTAAGCACGGCCCGCTCCGCAGCCAGGGCCAAGCCCAATTTAGTCATCATCCTGATTGATGACATGGGCTATGGCGACGTCGGGCCGTATGGCTCGAAGTTGAACCGCACGCCCAACCTCGACCGCATGGCCACTGAGGGGATGGCACTCACCAGCTTCTATGCCGCGCCGGTATGCACCCCATCGCGGGCCCAGATGATAACCGGCTGCTATGCCAAGCGGGTCTCGATGCCCAATGTGATCTTCCCGGCCTGCCCCACGGGGTTGAGCGCCCGGGAGCACACCGTGGCCAGCCTGCTCAAGAAACAAGGTTACCGAACGATGGCCATCGGCAAGTGGCACTTGGGTGACCAACCGGAATTCCTGCCCACTCGTCGCGGCTTCGATCACTACCTTGGCCTGCCCTACTCGAATGACATGGGAGGCCCAACCCAGCCCCCCGCAAAAGATGCGGACCAGAAGAAAGCGAAGGGTGGAGCCGACCTGCGTCCGCCCCTGCCCCTGGTGCGCGATGAGCGAGTCATTGAAGCACCCGCCGACCAGGACATGCTCACCGCCCGCTACACGGAGGAAGCGGTCAAGTTCATTACCGCCAACCAGAACCACCCCTTCTTCCTCTACTTCCCGCACAGCGCTGTCCACGTCCCGCTCCATCCCGGCGCAGCGTTCAAGGGCAAGTCGGCCAATGGTCGGTATGGCGACTGGGTCGAGGAAGTGGACTGGAGCGTCGGCCGTGTGCTCGACACGTTGCGCGAACTCAAGCTCGCCGACCGCACCCTGGTCCTGTTCACCAGCGACAACGGCCCCTGGCTCACGCAGGGGACGAATGGCGGCGTCGCCGGGCCGTTGCATGGTGGCAAGGGCACGACCTGGGAAGGGGGCATGCGCGAGCCCACGATCGCCTGGTGGCCGGGGAAGATTGCCGCTCACAGCGCCTGCGATGCCCCGATGAGCGAGGTGGACGTGCTGCCCACCTTTGTGAAGCTCGCCGGCGGCCGGGTGCCGAAGGACCACCCAATTGATGGCAAAGACATCTGGCCGCTGCTCTCCGGCCAGACGACCACATCGCCGCACGAGGCACTGTTCTACTTCAATGGGCTCAAGCTGGAAGCGGTCCGCTCCGGCCCCTGGAAACTGGCCATCGCCCCGCAAGGCACCGGCCTGCCCAAGGGCGCGGCTGAGCCAGTAGCGCATGCCGGCCCGCGCCTCTATAACCTCGACACCGATATCGGCGAGTTGAACGACGTGGCAGCACAGAATCCGGATGTCGTTGCCCGGCTCCAGAAATTCGTCCAGCAGATGGACGCCGACCTCGGCGTATCCGGCGAAGGTCCGGGCGTGCGCCCTCCCGGACGAGTTGCCAACCCGCAGCCGTTGCTGAAACGGGTCGGCGCGGAATACGATTGACCTTAACCAGGATCTCCCGAAAAGCCTGTCCCTTGCGCCTTTGCCTCTTGGCGTCTTTGCGTTAACTGCCGTTTTTAGGTTCAACCACAGATGAACACAGATGGACACGGATTTGCAGCGTATTGCCGAGTAACCCCGCTTCACCCCTGCAAGGGAAACGTGAGGCGTGAAACGTGAAACGTGAAGGAAATCCGAATGAAATGGCACCCTCCCCAGCTCACGTTTCACGTTTCACGTTTCACGCCTCACGTTTCATCGTTTCAACTGCCGTTTTTAGGCTAAAGTAAGCAATCTGCGGTTTGCCGCATTTCGCCGGTTCCATATCCACTACTAAACCCATGCTATACATGTCCAAAGCCCATCGTATTCCCCTCGTATTGGAAATACGAGGGGAATACGAGGTGTGTAGGATGGGTATATGACGGGGATTGTATGGGTTACAGGATTAATAGGTTGACGCGGAGCCTGGAAAGGAGAAATGGGGCAAACCGTAGATTCTACATGGAGGCAGGGGCTAAATCTAAAAAGAGCAGTTCAACCACGGATGAACACAGATGGACACGGATTTGCAGCGTATTGCCGAGCAACCCCGCCTCACCCCTGCATGGGAAACGCTGAAAAGCTGAAACCCAACCCATGCCCTCCGCCCCTTCCTATTTCAGCTTTTGCCCCTGTGGTTTCATCGTTTCAACTGCCGTTTTTAGGTTAAGCGGCCTTGGGCCGTGCGCCACTGCCACCGCTGGCAAGGTTCACGCGCCAAGCGCTTCCGACTCCAGTCGGAGTGAATCGCCACGGCCTGGCGTAACCAGTCCAGTTCCGCCGTGCTGATGCTTCGGCCCTGACAGACACAATCGCTTTCCATCCGCGCGGTGTACCAGAAGCCGAAACGGTAGTACTGAAAGAAAGGAGGCGATTCTCTGCCTCCGCTCCAGCCAACCAGCTCAGTTTACAGGCAACTCGCGAAGGCTGCGGAGGTCGCGGGGCTGCAAAGAATTGCTTTTCAGCCAAACCTTTATTAGGTAAGAATCATTCATGCCAGAGACGCAGCACAGTGGAGATAAGAGTTTCCGGGGCATACCGGTCTCGGCCGGAATATGCCGCGGGAAGATTCTCGTGCTGGGCCGCACCCGTCCGGCCATCGCCAAGCTGCAATTGAGCGACGCCGCGCTGACCGAGGAAGTCAATCGCTTGGAGAAGGCCCTGGTCCAGACCCGTCACGAGATCCTGGAGATTCAGCGGAAGGTCAGCACAGGCATGGGCGCCCAGGAAGGCAGTATCTTCGACGCCCACCTGCTCGTGCTCGAAGACCGCACGCTGATCGACGAGGTCGTGCGCGTTATCCAGGAGCAAAAGGTCAACGCCGAGCACGCGTTCCACACGGTCGCCGAGCGCTACGCCACCACGTTGTCGGCCGTCGAGGACGATTACCTGCGGGAGCGCGCCGCCGATATGCGGGACGTGACGACCCGCGTTTTGAACAATTTGCTGGGCCTGGAGGAGGAGGCGGACCTGCGCCACCTCAAGGAGCCCTGCATCATCATCAGCCACGACCTGACGCCTTCGAACACGGCGCAACTAGACAAGCGCCACGTGCTCGGCTTTGCCACGGACGTCGGCAGCAAGACCTCGCACACGGCCATCATGGCGCGTTCGCTGCGCATCCCGGCGGTGGTGGGGTTGAAGGACATTAGCGGGCAGGTGGAGACTGGCCAGTACGCGCTGCTGGATGGCCTCAACGGCGTCCTGATTCTCAATCCCAGCGACCAGACACTTTACGAATACGGCCAGATCATCCTGCGTCAGGCCACGCGGCAGCAACGGCTGCGAGATCTGTTGTCCGAGCCTGCGGTCACGCTGGACGGGCACCGCGTTTTGCTCAGCGCCAACATCGAGCAAGCCGCCGATGCCGAACAGGTCAAAGCCAATGGCGCAGATGGCGTGGGGCTCTTCCGCACGGAGTACCTGTTCCTGAACCGCGAGCATTTGCCGGGCGAAGAGCAGCAATACCAGTCTTACCGCGAAGCCGCGGCCGCCCTCAAGCCGCTGCCGGTGGTCATCCGCACCCTCGATTTGGGCGGCGACAAGTTCCTGGCACACATGCAGATGCCGACTGAGCTGAATCCCTTCCTCGGCTGGCGCGCGATTCGGATCTCCTTGCAGGAGCGCGACATCTTTCGCGCGCAGCTCCGCGCCATTCTGCGCGCCAGTGCCGAGGGCAACCTCAAGGTGATGTACCCCATGATTTCTGGCCTCGACGAGTTAAAACAGGCCAACGCGCTGCTCGAGGAATACAAGGCCGAGCTGCGCCAGGAGAAGATTCCCTTCGACGAAAACATGGAGGTCGGGGCGATGATTGAGACGCCATCCGCCGTGATGGTGGCGGACTCGCTGGCGAAGCACGTGAAGTTCTTCAGCATCGGGACCAACGACTTGATCCAGTATTCGCTGGCGGTGGACCGCATGAACGAGAAGATCGCCCATCTCTATGAGCCGACCCATCCGGCCATCGTGCGGCTGATCAAGATCACGGTGGACGCCGCCCACAAGCGCGGTGTCCGGGTGAGTGTCTGCGGTGAGATGGCGGGTGACCCGGTGCTAACGCCGCTGCTGTTGGGCCTGGGGGTGGACGAACTGAGCACGGCGCCGTCCCTGGTGCCGTCAGTGAAGTTCGTCATTCGCCGTCTGAAGCTGAGCGAAGCCCGGGAACTGGCCGCCTTTGCACTCGAGTGTGAGTCCGCGGCGGAGATTCTGGCCCGCTGCCAGGAGCTTACCTGGGGAATTGCCCCGAGCCTGTTTGAAACCAAATGAAGATCATCATATTAGCTGCTGGCTACGCCACGCGCCTTTACCCCCTCACTCTCACCCAGCCCAAGCCGTTGCTGCCGGTCGCCGGCAAGCCGATGATCGACTATGTGCTGGACAACCTCGCGCCCATCGGCGGTATTGACCGGATCTACGTTGTCACCAATGCCAAGTTTGCCGACCACTTCCAGAAGTGGGCGACGGACTACCACGCCCACAAGGCCCAGCTCAACTTCACCATCGTCAACGACCGCTCGACCGACGATTCCAACAAGCTCGGCGCTATCGGCGACATCTGCTACGTGCTCAAGACGCAGAATGTGACGGACGACATTATCGTTGTCGCCGGCGACAACCTGTTCAGCGATAAGCTCCCGGACTTCGGCCGATTCTGCCGGGAGAAGAATTCCCCGGTCCTGGCCGTCTATGACGTTGGTGATCTGGAGCAGATAAAGAAATATAACGCCATCACCTTGGACGGCGACGGCCGCATCACTTTCTTCGAAGAGAAGCCGAAGAACCCCGCCAGCACGCTGACGGGCATCGCTCTCTATTACTACCCCAAGTCCACGCTGCCGTTGATCGAGCAATACGTTGCCGAAGGGAACAACCCGGACCAACCCGGCCGCCTCATCCAGTGGCTCTACCCTCGCGTGCCCGTTTATACCTGGAGAGTGCCCGGACTCTGGTATGACATTGGTTCGAAGGAAACGCTCGAAGAGGCCAACCGCATTTTTGCCAAACGCTGAGCGGCAGGGCAGGGCGGCTTCAGTAGCAGGTCGGATGGCAGCGAAGGTAACGCCCGCCGCCCTGAAATCCGAAGGCCGAAATCCGAAACCCGAAGGAAGGCCGAGACCCGAAATCCGAAGGCACTCAAATGAACTTGCCGAGGCAAAAGCTGAAACACCGAAACACCGCCCATGCCGGTTTCTTTCGGCCTTCGACCTTCGGGTTTCGGATTTGGGGCTGAGGTTGGCTTGAGCAACCTGAGCCATTCCTCTCGGCCTTTTCTCTCAGCAGATGTGCGGTTGCCTGAGCTCGCGGATTCGGTCGCGCAATTGGGCGGCGCGTTCGAATTCCTGCTTGTCGATGGCGCGGCGCAGTTGTTGCTCCAACCGCTCTAGTTCCGACAGGGGCCGATTCTTCTGGATTTGCGACACGAGCGTGCGCAGAGCCGTCAGGGACCGGTCCCGCTCGAACTTGAAGGTGTCATCCTCCAGTTCATCCAGGAACTCAATGGCACGGATTCCTTCTCGGGTGATCTTCGCGGCCTCGTCATAGGCGCCTTTGTCCAGCTCCAGCATGGCCCCGGCGCTGGTGTGGACCCGCAAAACGTAAGGACGCCACTTCTCCAGAAACTGCTGGTCCTCCTCGCGCCGGGCGTAGCGGTGCAGGAGATCAAACGCCCGCAGGTTGCGCGCCGTGTCACGGACCGTGCGGGCCCAGTCCTTGAGCTGGAAGAGCCGCACGTAGCGTAAGTAGTAAAGCGTGCCCTCCTGGAGGAGTTCGCTGCATTCCTGCGGCCCCAGGTCAAAGTCGGATTCGCCCCCGGAGAACTTGGCCTGGTTGAGGCGCTGCTGGTAATACTCCAGGGCAGACTCCACGCCGTGCGGCTGCGTGCCGTCGGGCCGTCCGTCTGTTTCGTACTGCTCGATGCCTAGCGGCGTGCGCACTTGCAAGAGGTCGCGGCCGTCGTCACCCGGGATGATGCGAGCATCCTGTTCCGGGTCATACGGCCAGCTCTTCAATATCTTGCGCAGGTCAGCCGAGTCACTCATATCGCTGCTTCCAGTATGGCTCTTTTTGCGCGGCATTCAATGTCATCTTCTGTCCCATCAGCACATTGACACGCCGGCTTGGCACTCGGTATATTCTGGTCCTTTATATGAACCGCAATCCGCATGTGGCCGTGGTCGGTGCGACGGGAGCCGTCGGCATCGAGATGATCAAGACGCTGGAGAAACGCAATTTCCCGCTCGGGAAATTGACGTTGCTCGCTTCTGCCCGCTCGGCGGGCAAGAAGCTCAAGTATCGTGGCCAGGACATTACGGTGCAGGAACTGAAGAAGGATTCCTTCGGCGGCATTGACATCGCGCTGTTCAGCGCCGGGGGCAGCATCTCGAAGGAATACGCCCCCATCGCCGCCCAGGCCGGGTGCGTAGTCATTGATAACTCCAGCGCGTTCCGCATGGACGACAAGGTCCCGCTGGTGATCCCCGAGGTCAACGCCGCGGACGTGAAGTGGCACAAAGGCATCATCGCCAACCCGAATTGCACCACGGCTATCGCGCTCATGGCGTTGTACCCGCTGCACGCGGCGTTCAACTGCACGCGCATTTTCGCCTCCAGTTACCAGGCGGTTTCCGGCACGGGCGCCAAGGCCATCGCCGAGCTGGAGCGCCAGGTGGACCAGATCGTGAATAAGCAGCCTGTGACGCGCGAGGTCTATCCGCACCAGATCGCTTTCAACGTGCTGCCGCACGTGGATTCCTTCCTGCCGACCGGTTACACCAAGGAAGAGATGAAGATGGAGAACGAAGGCCGCAAGATCATGCACCACCCGACGTTCCGGGCGAGCGTGACCTGCGTGCGCGTGCCGGTCTATCGCGCGCACTCGGTCGCCGTCAGCGCCGAGTTTGAGAAGCCGACGACGGTCGAGGCCGCGCTGGCCGTGCTCCAAAAAGCGCCCGGCTTGGATGTCGTCGATAATCCGGCCAAGTGCGAGTATCCGCTGCCGCTTTACCAGTCGGACAAATATAACTGCGCCGTCGGCCGCCTCCGCAAGGACTGCGCGTTGGACAACGGCCTCTGCTTCTGGGTTGCCGGCGATCAGCTCCTCAAGGGCGCCGCGCTGAACGCGGTGCAGATCGCCGAAGAGCTACTCAAGTAGGCTCGTTTGGGAGGGCGAGCGTGCTCGGGTGCAGCAACGTTCGCCAGCGGCGGGGTCGTTAGGCTTTCCAACACGTTGGGCAAGTTGGTGCTGGCTGTGCTCCGACTACGGGCGCACTCCGGCCCAAGCAGGCTTTAGTCCGTCGCCTTCACCTATAACCCTTGCTGGTTTTTCGCTTCGCCGCCGATGGGCGATGGGCGTAGAGTGGGGCATTATGCAATACAAGAATTTGATGCGGGTATTCTGGCTCTGGATGGCACTGGGCCTCGCGGTTGCCGCCGGTGCAGCACCGGTTCGCGGGCCGGACGAAGATGTGAATAGCCCGGAGTTGCGCGCGAGATCAGGGCTGCTGCCAAATGAGCATCTGCTGTTCAACGGTTGGGGTGTTACGCCCGCCGGCCAGCATGTGCCAATGAGCGATCTAGCGCTCAAGCTGGTGGTCGCGCCGGACGGCAAACGGTTGCTGGCGGCGCACGGCGGGTTCAACCAGCACGGTCTGACGGTGTTCGATATTGCCAGTCGCAAACAGACGCAATTTCTCCAATTGCCGCGCAGTTGGAACGGCCTGGTCTTCAGCAGCGACGGCAAGCAGTGCTTCGTCTCGGGCGGCAACTCGGGCCAGGTCCATGTCTTCAACTATGCGGATGGCGCGGCGAAGTTCGACCGCTCCGTTAAACCGGAATCAGATTCGCAGGAAGTGTTTCTGGCGGGCATGGCGGTCCACCCGGGAACAGGAAAGCTCTATGTTTGCAACGAGGCCACTGACGAAACCTGGGTGCTCGACTCGAAGACGCTGACGCTGGAGCGCAGCATCCGGGTCGGCGAGCACCCGCACAGTTGCGTGCTGGGGGCCGATCGCCAGCACCTGTATGTGAGCAACTGGGGTGGCCGGACGGTGAGCATCGTGGATACGGAAAAGGGGCGGCGCGTCCGCGACATTGCCGTGGGGCTGCGGCCCAACGATATGGCGATGGCGCCCGATGGCCGGTTGTTTGTGGCCTGCGCGGGGGATAACACAGTTCACGTCATCCAGACGCGCACCGCCGAGACGGCGGAACCCGAGGCAAGTCCCACCCGCCGCCTGCCGGAGGGTTCTCGGGAGATTATCTCGACTTCACTGTATCCGGATTCGCCGGAGGGCAGCACGCCGAATGGTGTCGCGGTGTCGCCAAATGGTCGCACGCTCTTCGTCGCCAACGCCGACAACA
>Ga0118677_10002044_pt1 | contig 41459 bp, 36 predicted proteins | sample AliMusrvi5mmetaG_FD_86154 | JGI IMG/M metagenome (GOLD analysis project Ga0118677, IMG submission 86154)
GGTTTAAGACGTTGGCCTTTTGCCATATTTAGCACTCCTTTAAGGTGAAGATTATCAAAAATCCTCTCTTCTGGAGTGGTACTAAAAATCAGGTCAGTTCAAATTCTGGCGGATTTATCGTTTGCGCAAAATCTATGCTCGAAGTCGAGTGGGTATAAGGTGGGCCACCCAGATGAGATGCACCATGCATTTGTGGAGTTTTAATGAATCAAACGCTACTTCTTTATTTTGAGGAGGAGGCCGTTCAGGCGCTTGAGTTAGCCAGCTTAAGTAATGCTACTGCCCAAATGGTTGATCGACATTTATTTCCAGATGGAGAGCTCAAACTGCGCTTGCCTGCAGAGCTTCCTGAAAGTGTAGCTATATTTCACACCCTAAACAATCCCAATCAAAAGTTAATAGAGTTGTTGTTCAGTGCCCGTGCAGCAAGAATTGCAGGTGTAAAGCACCTCACTTTAATTGCCCCATATTTGGCTTACATGCGTCAGGATATGGCTTTTTCTCCGGGGGAGATAGTCAGTCAGCACATTATTGGTGACTTGCTTGCTTGCCTGTTTGATGCTCTTATTACTGTTGACCCTCACCTGCATCGGGTTTCAACGCTTGCACAAGCAGTGCCTGTCAAAAATGCGCTAGTGGTAAGTGCCGCTCCATTAATGGGGAGTTTTGCGGCTTTGCAAAGAGTAAATCCGATATTAATGGGGCCGGATGAGGAATCTCTCCAGTGGGTAGCTCGGGCGGCTTTACCTTATCACCTTGATTTTGCGGTCGCAAAAAAAGTACGAAAGGGCGATAGGGATGTTGAAATTACTTTACCTTCGATAGATGTTCGGGGTAGATCTGTAGTTTTATTGGATGATATTGTGAGTAGTGGCCATACCTTAGCACGTGCAGCGGAACTTTTATTGGTTGCGGGCGCTAAGACTGTAGATGTCGTGGTAACCCATGCCTTATTCAATGGATCTGCATTGGAGTTAGTAAAGGGGGCTGGTGTCTCTCATGTCTGGAGCACGGATTGTATTATTCACCAGAGCAATGCTATTAGCATATTGCCCTCAATTGCGCAGGTTTGGAGAGCGGCATTAGGGGTGGATTAAGTCAGTTCTTTGAGTTTTAGGATCACCGATTAAGGATCACCGATTAAGGATGGGAACTACTATCTTTTCCCCTGCCTTTGTTGTGATGTGGAGATCGTAGTCATCAATGATTTTTGCATTCTGTAGTTCAGGCTCTTTAAACTCATATCGAAGTCCAAAATCCTTATCCTCTACGATAACTAGTCCAGAGTCGGTATCCAGCTGGGTAATTTGGAACATGATAGATTGCCCCATCCTTAATTTGAGGTTTGTAAATCTTCAATCAAAATGTACCTCATTTTATAATTATTGTAAATTGAGAATAATCCTAGTTCAGCAATAATGTGAGGCCTGAATCAGGGGGTAAATTAATTGACTGAAAATTTAGGTTATTGGGGTGCACTTCTTATTGAATCATCGAAATGATGAAATGGGGAGGCCAGGCATGCCCCAGACCTAAATCAGACCTCGTTATACCGTTGCTATTTGGGGTGACTTTGCGCAAGTGATGAATAGTTTATCTAAACGCTTAAAGAGGGTCACACTTTTTGGTGCTAGGCTAATGAACTTGCTGCGCCCATCTTCTTTGTAGGAGGTATAGCGCAAAAAATCAGTCTTTTGTAAGTTTGTCAGCGCCGCATGAATAGTTGCTTGAGAACCTAAGTCTGCACGTTGAATAATATCCATGACTCGCATTGGATCCTGGGGATCCTGCCCCAAAACAGCAATCAGAATTCTGCGCTCTCGATCAGGCAAATCTTTCCATAACTTTTCATTTTCAATGATGAATCGATGGTAGGGGCTTAATGTCATTCCTAAGAGAATACTCTTAGGAATTGAATTTGGAAATATGCCAATCAATAAATTGGCAGTACATAACCTCAAGGAGATTCCCGGGGATTAAAGTAGGACCCCTTAAAGCCTCAGTCGAGCGGTGGCAGGGGTATCTACCTCGTAATCCGCGTGAGGTGTATTTAATTTTCTCGTTATAGGAAAACGATGTTCTTCTGTAATATGGAGTTCATTTGCTAAATAATAGGATTTAATATGATTTTCTCAATTCTTTTAATCGATCGCCCAGGTACTGCAGAACTACGCGTGCAGTTGCGCCCCGAACATCGGGCCTACCTAGCGCAACTCTCTGAACGTATGGCCTTTGCTGGTCCATTGACTTCGGATGACGGGGGTACGGTTATTGGAAGTTTGCTTGTGATCGACTTTCCCGATCGAGCTGCAGTGAGTGCTTGGCTAAAAGATGAGCCTTTTACAAAGGCGGGCGTCTATGAGGAGCCTTTGATTTATATATTTAATAATATGTGGGCGCAGAAGGTGGGGTTTCCTCCAGCATAGATTATTGCAAAATGGACCACCAATCAATGCTGACCAGGGGGCATTGTTGGTTGGTGGGCGATTTAGTTATTACAGGGGCTTTATCTCTAGCTTTCTAAACTTAATTATTCCGCCGGCCGATTGCAATCCAATAGGACCTTCGGTGAATTTACTATCTTGCCCATCCGCCACGGTGACCACGCCATTCATAGTTACTTTAAAGTGAGATCCATTGGCAATAATCTCCATGGTATTCCAGCGACCACTCGCTTTAGGAACGGGGTCCACTTTGGCAACATCAACAATTGATCCAGTGGCGTAAGCCTGTTCAGGCCGGGCATCAAAAATATTAATTTCGTAGCAGTTGCTCTGTGAGAGCTGTTGGGGATTTTGGCAGCGGATAAAGATACCACTATTGGTATTAGGCTCCGCCCAAAACTCGGCGCGGATCTCCAAGTTTTTGTACACTTCGGTGCTGACCAAAAATCCATAGGGTTTATCACTTTCAATTACTCCTTTGCCGATAACCCAATTCGCATTGCCAATAATGTTCCAGCGGCTAAGGTCGAGCTCATTAATTAGATTAACAAAACCTTCCGAGTTCTGGGCGGATGCGTTGGGCCCTATAAATAGGGCCGCGATAAAAATGGTAAGGGTAAGAAGTAGCTTAATTGCATGATGCATGTGTGTCTCCCAGTTTTATATTTATTAGTTTGCAGTCCATTGGATTGTTACTGAGAAAATAGAGCTTGCACAAGCTGATGTTTTCCCTCGAATGAGAATCGAAAATCCAGTAGACTAACGGAATGAAATTATTTAAATTGCCATTGCTTTTTGTATTTACCCTTTTTGCTGGCTTGGGTATTACCGCCTGTGGATCCATTGAGACCGCCGCACAAGACGATTGCACCTCGATTGGGTGGCAAATTGGCACGAAAGGCTACAACGATTGCTTTAAAGCAAGGGTGTATGAGCGTAAGTTAGATTACTCACTACCTCCTGGCGATCAGCCTAGCCCGTCCCTACTGTAATTTGGGGTAAACCCTAGGTTTAATTGCCTTGAGCGCCGTCAAGGACATTGAGCTAAAAATAACCCAAAATCAAGCAAGATTTTTGGAATTCTGTTTATATGGTGAAGTTGCCCATGAACGTCGATATCGGCATTCCCCTTTTAAGCATTTGACTTTTATTTTGAACATCTAAAAACAGCAGTAATGATTGCCATAAGAAATTAGAGACTACCAACTATGAATCACCCACAACCTTCTGGAGACATCAAGGTCGTTGCTGTAGCAACTGCAGATGATTTAAGGGAAACCATTCGTCGCAAAAGTAAGCTTAAGGGCCGTCAGGCTGACGATATCTCCATTAATGAGGTGCGCCAACTCATTGGTCATGCACCACACCGCCGTGACTTGTTGATCGAAAATTTGCATCTACTTAATGATGAGTATCGCGCTCTGCATGACCGCCATTTAGTTGCCTTGGCAAAAGAGATGAATTTGCCGATGGCTGAGGTGTATGAGGTGGCTACTTTCTATCACCATTTTGAAGTGGTGCGCGGCACTGATTCTGTTGCTGATATTACCGTGCGGGTATGTGATGGAGTTGCCTGTGAGTTAGCCGGTGCAAAAAGTTTACTAGCAAAACTCCCAGTTATTTTGGGTAACTCAAATATAAAAGTGATTGCTGCGCCTTGCGTAGGTCGTTGTGAACAAGCCCCTGTTGCGGTAGTGCACCAGTATCCCGTGTTATTTGCAACGCTAGATAAAGTGGAGGCTGCCGTAAAAAATGGCATGACTACGCAGCCACCAGCAAAAGACGATGCCCATTTTCAGCCGGCTGATTTGACGCAAATGAGCATTTCCCCTCAAGGTGAAAATCAAGCAGTTTCACCCGACTATGTAGGCTATGACGCTTATTTAGCTCAGGGCGGTTATGCCTTGGCCAAAGAAATTCATTCCGGTAAACATAGTGTCGAAAGCATCATCAAGGCGATGGAAAACTCTGGTTTGCGCGGATTAGGTGGTGCGGGTTTCCCTGCGGGGCGCAAGTGGCGCATTGTGAAAGATCAAATCGCACCCAAATTGATGGCGGTAAATATTGATGAAGGCGAGCCCGGTACATTTAAAGATCGCACGTATTTAGAGCGTGATCCGCACCGTTTTTTAGAGGGTCTGTTGGTTGCTGCTAGTGTCGTTGGAATTGATGCTTGTTATATTTACTTGCGTGACGAATACCACGGTTGCCGTGAGTTACTTGAAGCGGAATTGACTAAATTAAAGGAAAATCCGCCATTCGCGTTACCTTTGATTGAATTACGTCGTGGCGCTGGCGCCTACATCTGCGGAGAAGAGTCTGCGATGATCGAAAGTATTGAAGGTAAACGAGGTGAGCCTCGTATGCGTCCGCCATATATTGCGCAGGTGGGCTTATTCGGCCGCCCTACACTGGAGCACAATTTTGAAACACTCTATTGGGTACGCGATATTGTTCAGCGTGGCCCAGAGTGGTTTAGTTCATTTGGCCGCCATGATCGCAAAGGCTTAAGAAGCTTTAGCGTAAGCGGACGAGTGAACCAGCCTGGCGTCAAACTGGCTCCAGCTGGCATCACCATTCAAGAGCTCATTGATGAGTATTGCGGTGGTATGCAAGCAGGGCATCAGTTCTACGGTTATTTACCGGGTGGTGCATCTGGCGGCATTTTGCCTGCCGCTATGAATGACATTCCGCTTGATTTTGATACTTTGCAACCCTATGGTTGTTTTATTGGCTCTGCCGCTGTTGTTGTATTTAGCGACCAGGATAAAGCGCGTGATATGGCTTTGAATATTATGCGATTTTTTGAACATGAGAGCTGCGGTCAGTGCACTCCATGTCGTGTTGGTACAGGTAAGGCTGCTACGCTAATGCAAGCTCAGTCCTGGGATCATGAAACCCTGGAGGATCTAGCAACGGTAATGGTGGACGCCTCCATCTGTGGTTTAGGTCAAGCCGCGCCAAATCCCATTCGCTGCATCCACAAATATTTCCCCCAAGAAGTTGCTTAAAAAACCAGCGAGCTAAGAGCCTGGGAAAGACGAGATAAATATGAACGCACCAACCAACCCTAAAGAACTCGAACTGCAAACGGTCGAATTCAAACTTGACGGTCAAACCATCGTTTCTTACGAAGGCGAAACCATTCTCAAAGCCGCTAAGCGACACGGTATCGATATTCCCCATCTGTGTTTTAAAGAGGGTTATCGTCCGGATGGTAATTGCCGCGCTTGTGTAGTTGAGATTAATGGTGAGCGCACTTTAGCACCTAGCTGTTGTCGTAGTGCTACTGCTGGAATGGAAGTTAAAGCTAATAGTGAGCGGGCCTTAAAAAGTCAAAAACTCGTATTGGAGATGTTGTTGTCTGATATGCCAGACGAGGGATTTAAGTGGGTAGGAGACAGTAAGGAAGAAGAGCAAAAAAATCAACATGGCGAACTTAGCACTTGGGCAGCACGCTTAAATGTGACTGTTCGACCAGAGCTCAAAGCAATTCGTCGCGCGCGGGTAAGTAGCGATATTTCTCATCCAGCGATGGCGGTAAATTTAGATGCCTGCATTCAATGCAATCGTTGTGTACGGGCTTGCCGCGAAGAGCAGGTGAACGATGTGATTGGCTATGCAATGCGTGGCTCTCATAGCGAGATCGTATTTGATCTTAATGATCCCATGGGTGACAGTACTTGCGTAGCCTGTGGAGAATGCGTGCAAGCTTGTCCAACTGGCGCATTAATGCCTAAGGGTTTGATTGGCTCGCAAATCGTGGATCGAAAAGTCGATTCAGTATGTCCATTTTGCGGGGTAGGCTGTCAAATTACCTATAACGTGAAAGATGAAAAGATTGTGAGCGTAGAGGGTCGTGATGGCCCAGCTAATCACAATCGCCTATGCGTTAAAGGTCGTTTTGGTATGGATTACATTCACAATCCACAGCGCCTTACCAAGCCACTGATTCGTAAAGCAGGTGTTCCAAAAGATGAGAACGCCATACAAAATCCACAAGACTGGACGAGCATTTTCCGCGAAGCAAGCTGGGAAGAGGCTTTAGAGGTTGCTGGCGGTGGACTCAAAAATCTTAAAGATCAGTACGGCAATAAGGTACTAGCTGGATTTGGATCTGCCAAAGGCAGTAACGAAGAGGCTTATCTTTTCCAAAAGCTGGTGCGCACAGGTTTTGGTAGCAATAACGTGGACCATTGCACGCGTCTTTGCCACGCATCCTCTGTAGCTGCGCTTTTAGAGGGTGTGGGGTCTGGTGCGGTGAGTAATCAGGTCAATGATGTGGAGCATTCAAGCTTAATCATGCTGATTGGCTCAAACCCAACTGCCAACCATCCAGTAGCCGCGACTTGGTTTAAGAATGCCGCTAAACGTGGTGCAAAGATTGTGTTGTGCGATCCGCGTAAAACAGAAATTAGTAAACATGCCTGGCGCACTATGCAGTTCAAGCCAGATACTGATGTGGCCATGCTCAATGCCATGATTTACACCATCATCGAAGAAGGCCTAGTCGATAAAGATTTCATTGAAAATCGCGCCAATAACTTTGATGCACTCAAAGAAAATATCAAGGGTTATAGCCCTGAAGCAATGTCACCCCTTTGCGGCATACCTGCTGAGACCTTGCGTGAAGTTGCTCGTGAATTTGCCACCACTAAGGCGGCGATGATTTTGTGGGGTATGGGCATTAGTCAGCATATCCACGGTACCGACAATGCGCGTTGTCTGATTGCATTGGTAAGTATTACCGGTCAAATTGGTAAGCCAGGCTCAGGTCTGCACCCATTGCGTGGCCAGAATAACGTGCAGGGTGCCAGTGATGCGGGATTGATACCCATGATGTTCCCTAACTATCAACGAGTAGATAATCCAGAAGCTCATGCTTGGTTTGAGAAATTCTGGGATACACCATTAGATAAAAAGCCAGGCTATACCGTGGTGGAGATCATGCATAAGATCACGGCACCCGACAGTGATCCAGATAAGATTCGTGGAATGTATATCGAAGGCGAGAACCCTGCGATGAGTGACCCTGATCTCAATCATGCCCGTCATGCCCTGGTGTCTTTAGAACATTTAGTCGTTCAGGATATCTTCATGACCGAAACTGCGTTGCTAGCTGATGTGGTGTTGCCAGCGAGCGCATGGCCCGAGAAGGTTGGCACTGCAAGTAATACTGACCGGATGGTGCAGATGGGCAAGAAGGCCATTAACCCTCCTGGTGATGCAAAACCTGACTTGTGGATCATCCAAGAGATTGCTAAAAAAATGGGTGTTAACTGGAGTTACCAGGGACCTGATGCTGGAGTAGCTGAAGTTTATGAGGAAATGCGCCAAGCAATGCATGGCGCCATAAACGGCATTACCTGGGAACGGTTGGAGAAGGAGTCTAGCGTGACCTATCCTTGCCTCTCGCTTGAAGATCCTGGTCGACCCATTGTTTTCGATGACCACTTTGATACTGCAGACGGCAAAGTCAGACTGGTACCTGCTGACATTATTCCTGCGGATGAGCGTCCAGATGCGCAATATCCATTTGTACTGATCACCGGTCGCCAGTTAGAGCATTGGCATACTGGCAGTATGACAAGGCGTGCAACGGTATTGGATGCTATTGAGCCAATGGCAACCGTCTCTATGAATGGGGAGGATATGACCCAGCTAGGTGTTTCTGCTGGCGATGTGATTACCGTTCAATCAAGGCGTGGTGAAGTGGGTATTCATGTACGCAGAGATGATGGCACTCCACGGGGCGTGATCTTTATTCCATTTGCTTACTATGAGGCAGCGGCTAACCTCATTACCAATGCAGCCTTAGATCCTTTTGGTAAGATTCCAGAGTTTAAATACTGCGCTGTTAAGTTGGCTAAAGGTGGTCAAGTTGCCCCAATCATGGGTTACGGCACGAATGATCCAAAGAGGCAAAAAGTCGGTTCTGTAGATTAATTTTTTCCTTTTACAGACCCTTTTGTTGTCGGCTACTTTTGTTGATTTAATTGGAGACCATCGCTGTCCTTGACACTTTTCATCGGGTCATTAATAGGTAAGGGAGGCGCAATATCTCATTGCCCTTTAGAATGATCCATCTATGGCAAGTTCAAAACCCACAACATCCCCAGCTGATAACAAACCAGAGTTGCCAGTCCTTATTATTGGGGCGGGCCTAGCAGGTTTAACAGTGGCGCTTCATATGGCCCAAACTCAACCAGTCATTGTGATGGCGAAACGTGGTTTGGGTGAGGCTGCGACAGCTTGGGCACAAGGTGGGATTGTTGGAGTGGTCGATAAAGAGCATGACAGTATTGATGCTCACGTGAGCGATACCTTAAATGCCGGCGCTGGCCTTGTAGTGGAATCTACCGCTCGTTATATCGCTGAGGAGAGTGCCGACGCCATTCGCTGGCTGGTTGACCAAGGCGTGCCATTCACTACAGATGCGGCAGGGCCAATGGGTTTACACCTGACTCGTGAGGGTGGGCACAGCCAGCGCCGTATCGCACATGCTGCTGACGCTACAGGAAAAGCTATTCATGAAGTGCTGCTTGATAAAGCGCGCGCTCACAAAAATATTCAATTGCTCGAGCACTGGATTGCTTTAGATCTCATTACCAATCGCCATTTGGATGCCAAGACTAAGCGCGCTAAATCTAATCGTTGTTATGGTGTCTATGCACTCGATATTAAAAATAACCGCGTTGAAACGATTGAGGCTAAAGCAGTTGTTTTGGCAACCGGTGGCGTAGGTAAGGTTTATCGCTACACCAGCAATCCTGATACTGCTACTGGCGATGGTATTGCTATGGCCTGGCGCGCGGGATGTCGTATAGGCAATATGGAGTTCATTCAATTCCATCCAACCTGCTTGTATCACCCAAGCGATCGCACCTTCCTCATTACAGAAGCAATTCGTGGTGAGGGCGGTTTACTCAAGTTGCCAGATGGCACACGATTTATGCCAGAGCATGATGAGCGCAATGAGCTTGCACCACGCGATATTGTTGCTCGGGCAATTGATTTTGAAATGAAGAAGCACGGCTTAGATTATGTCCATCTGGACGCTACCCATTTAGGCGAAGCCTTCATTAAAGAACATTTTCCAATGATTTATGCGCGTTGTATGACTCTTGGTTTAGACATTACCAAAGAACCCATTCCGGTGGTTCCAGCAGCGCATTACACCTGCGGCGGAGTTGTAACGGATCTTAAAGGCCGTACTGACTTGGCAGGTCTATATGCAGTTGGTGAGGCTACTTATACGGGTTTGCATGGAGCTAATCGCCTCGCTAGCAATTCTTTATTAGAGTGCATTGTGATTGGCAAAGCCGCTGCCGCTGATATTTCTGAACTTAAAGCGCCTGTTATGCCCCCTCTTCCGCTGTGGGATGAGAGCCAAGTGGAGAATGCAGATGAACAGGTTGTGATTGCCCATAACTGGGATGAACTTCGTTCTTTAATGTGGAACTATGTTGGTATTGTGAGAACCAATCGCCGATTAGAGCGAGCATTACATCGTATCAAGTTACTAAGATATGAAGTCCAGGAGTATTACGCTAACTTTAAAGTCACGCGAGATCTGATTGAACTTCGTAACTTACTCGAGTGTGCAGAATTGATCGTACGTTCAGCTTTAATGCGTAGAGAAAGTAGAGGGTTGCACTACAGTCGAGACTACCCGGGTACTTGGGCAGTTTCTTATCCTACGATCTTGACTCCTCAGTCCGAAGAAGCTTCTGATGGCTCAAAGGCTTAAATTTTCAGGCCAGCCGTAATTCAAAGTTATAGACATTTCTAAGCGAATTGCGTCTATATTGAACGATTCAGCGTGCTCAATTACCTAGGATGACATTAACATTAGGCGGAGATTCTCATTGAAAAATCCACCGCCTGAATATCTTTAGTTAATTTACCAAGAGAAATACGGTCAACCCCAGTAGCGGCAATTGCGCGCATTTGATCTAAGTTGATTCCACCAGATGCTTCCAATAGCGCACGGCCGTTCGTTAAGGCCACCGCCTCTTTCATTTGATCGGTAGTGAAATTATCAATCAAGACACTCTTTGCGCCAGCAGTAAGAGCTTCCTCCAGCTCGGCAAAGTTTTCTACTTCTATTTGTATGCTGACGCCAGAATGCAAGGCTTGCGCTGCTTTGATAGCCGCTGCCACACCCCCAGTTGCAGCAATATGATTTTCTTTAATGAGAATTCCGTCCCACAATGCTAAGCGCTGGTTTTGGCCACCACCCACTCGCACAGCATACTTCTGTGCTTGGCGCAGCCCAGGGATTGTCTTGCGAGTATCGAGTACAGCGCATCCTTTGGGATTGGGACTGAAATTAGCAATCGCATCGACATATAGCCTGGTAGTACTCGCTGTCCATGACAGTGTTTGTAAGAAGTTAATACAGGGGCGCTCAGCCGAGAGCAAGGCCCGAGAATACGACTCGATATCACATACCTTTGTGTCTGGCTTCATGAGAGCGCCCTCCACATAGTGCCAAGTAACTTTTGCGGTGGAATCAAGTTTTTTGAGGGTGCCTTCGAACCAATCAACGCCGCAGAGTACCGCCTCTTGGCGCACCAGCAACTGAGCATGCACAGGCTTGTTCGGTACAAGCATGGCAGTCCAGTCACTAGTACCGATATCTTCCATGAGTGCATCAGAAATATTGCGTTGACGGGCTTGCTCCAAGGTTTCGTTGTAATCAAACATGCAAAAGAATCAGTCAAAAAATGAATAGGGAGATCGAAGTATTAAGCTGCGCCAATGTTCTTTACAAAGCCGTGCTGTGCTTTGGCTAAAAGATCAGGATGGTTTTTCGTGAAATCGAGCATGCGCTCAATGCAAGACAGAGCTTTTAGACGCGTAGGCTCTGGAACTAAAATTTCCCCAGATGAATTTTCGAGGCAGCCTAAAATTCCTTGCAGACCATTCATTGCCATCCAGGGGCAATGTGCGCAACTTTTACAGGTGGCACTATTGCCTGCGGTGGGTGCTTCAATCAATATCTTATGAGGGGCTAACTGGCGCATACGATGTAATATGCCGTTATCTGTTGCCACTATAAATTCAGTAGCTGAGCCCTCAACAACAGCCTTAATCATTGCTGATGTGGATCCTACAACATCAGCTAAATCAACCACTGCTTGTGGCGATTCTGGGTGAACCAAAACCATGGCATGGGGATGCTCTGCTTTGAGGAGTTGTAACTCAACCGCTTTAAATTCATCATGAACAATGCAGGCGCCATTCCAGAGCAACATATCCGCCCCAGTTTGTTCTTGGATATAACGGCCCAAGTGGCGATCAGGTGCCCACAAAATCTTTTTACCTTCCAGTTTTAATTGATGAACTATCGCTAGGGCACATGAGCTAGTTACCATCCAATCAGCTTGCGCTTTAACTGCAGCACTCGTATTGGCATAGACCACAACAACACGATCAGGGTAGGCAGCACGAAAGCTTGCAAAGTCAGCAGCATCACAACCTAAATCAAGAGAGCAGGTAGCATCCAAATCTGGCATGAAGACCCGTTTCTCGGGGCTCAGAATCTTGGCGGTCTCGCCCATGAAGCGGACACCAGCAACAATTAAATTCTGAGCAGAGTGATTTTTACCAAAACGCGCCATTTCCAGAGAGTCGGCAACATATCCGCCTGTTTCCATGGCCAAGTCTTGAATATCACCATCTACATAGTAGTGGGCGACTAAAGTGGCATCTTTTTCAATCAAAAGTTGCTTAATGCGCTTAATAACGACGGATTTTTCCTTTTCCGCCATGGGGTAAGGGGTTTTAGCCCAAGCCTGCGCTATACACGTCGTTCCAGTAGCATTTTGTTGCGGATAGTCAAAGGAGATCGGCAGGCTAGTAGTTAAATTCATATGAAATCTTAATCTAATAACACTATTTCTATTTAAACTAAACGGGCCATTAAAACGGCAACATGGCATCTGGTTTAGCAGCAAGTAATGCCACCTTAAATTCTGCCTGAATACGAATAATGGCATCTTGGCTGTCTGCCTCAAAGCGCATCACCACTACCGGGGTTGTGTTGGATGGCCTTGCTAAACCAAAGCCATCCGCATATTCCACCCGAACACCATCAATCGTATTAATAGATTCGGAAGTCGGGAACCTTGCATTGACTTTAATCGACTCAAGAATAGTAAATGCCTCGCCCTCAATACAAGAGACCTGTAGCTCAGGGGTGCAGATTGCATTAGGCAAATGATTTAAGGTTTCATTGGGATCTTGTTCTTTACTGAGAATTTCCAGTAAGCGTGCGCCAGTATAAAGGCCATCATCAAATCCAAACCAGCGGTCTTTAAAGAAAATATGACCACTCATCTCCCCGGCTAGTGGCGCCCCAGTTTCTTTGAGTTTTGCTTTAACAAGGGAGTGACCCGTTTTCCACATGAGGGGCTCACCGCCATGTTCTTTAACAAATTTACCTAAGTTACGAGTGCATTTCACATCATAAATAATTTGCCCTCCTGGGTTTCGGCTAAGAACATCTTTAGCAAAGAGCATCATCTGTCGATCAGGGAAAATCACTTGACCATTTTTAGTAACTACACCTAAACGGTCTGCGTCACCATCAAAGGCGAGGCCTAATTCATTATCAGTCGTCTGTAATTTCTGAATGAGATCTTGCAAGTTCTCAATGTGTGCTGGGTCAGGGTGGTGGTTAGGGAACGTGCCATCGACTTCACAAAAGAGTTCCTCCACTTCGCAACCAAGAGCTCTAAACAATTGGCCTGCAAAAGCACCACCAACACCATTTCCACAATCGATCGCAATCTTCATCGGACGAGCCAGTTTTACATCGCTAATAATGCGCTCTAGATACATTGGAAAGATATCGAAAGTGCTGCGCGTTCCTTGGCCAGTGATAAATTTCTGAGCTTCAATGCGCTTACGCAATGCCTGGATTTGCTCTCCGTAAATGGCCGCTGCACCTAAGACCATTTTGAAACCATTGTAATTTGGTGGATTATGGCTCCCTGTAATCATGATGCCGGATTGAGGTTGCTTGCCATTGATGGTGTGATGAGCAGCAAAGTACACCATTGGCGTGGCAACCATACCTAAGTCAATAACATTGATTCCAGTTGAGAGAAGGCCTTCGGTCAGAGCTTCAATCAAGCTAGGTCCCGATAGGCGACCATCGCGACCGATGACGATATCAGTTTCACCTAATTCTCGCATCTCCGTACCAAAGGCCTTGCCAATGAGCTTAGCAATCGAGGGGTCTAAGGTCTCGTCAATAATGCCGCGGATGTCATAGGCTTTAAAAATTGATGGAGATAATTGCATTGCAGATCCTTCTGGGAGAGGCGGGTGAGATCTAATTAAGGTGAGTTAGATCTTTGAATTCAAGAAATTAATTCGGGCAGCAGTAACGGCATCAATCTCTACGCTGGCATGGATATTCGTTGCATCACTAGCTAAGGCTTTCTCAATCGGCTTCGCTAGTATCTTGCCATATTCAACACCAGGCTGATCAAAGCTATTGATATTCCACAAGGCACCTAAGGTGGCCGCACGGTTTTCATACAGAGCGAGCAGAGCGCCTAAGTAAAAAGCATTGAGTTTAGGTAGTAGCAGTAAATTGCTTGGCCTATTACCGGGGTAGACATCATTTGGATTGGTGGCATCTCTGCCGTGTGCTAATGCCTGGGCTTGTGCTAAACAGTTTGACAGCAAAATGCGATGGTGCGCGATCGCTTCAGGGCGATCACTCATAGGCTCTCTTACAGCGATGAAATCAATTGGAATAATTTCAGTGCCCTGATGAAGGAGTTGAAAGTAGGAGTGTTGGGCATTACTACCAGCGCTACCAAATACCACAGGCGAAGAGTGTTTCACTGGTTTGCCATCGCGATCGATACTCTTACCATTGCTCTCCATATCCAATTGTTGTAACCACTTGGGAAACCAATCTAAGGCATCTGCATATGGTATGGCGGCATGGGCTTTAATCTTGTGCTGCTCTTGCTGAAAGAGCAGAGATAAAGCCATAATTACTGGAAGATTTTCTTCCAAAGGCGCATTTTTAAAGTGCAGGTCAATGGCCTCGGCACCTGCTAGAAAGTCTTTAAAAGTATCAAAACCATATTGCAAGGCAATGGGCAGGCCAACCGCAGACCATACTGAGTAACGTCCACCAACCCAGTCCCAAAAAGGGAAAATATGATCTTCTAAAACCCCAAATGCTTGAGCTGCTGGAATATTGGCCGTAACAGCAAAGAGTGAGCGCGCAATTTGACCCGTAGTGCAATTATGTTCTTTGAGCCAATTAACTACCGCTGTGGCATTCATCGTGGTTTCTAATGTCGTAAATGACTTAGAAACAATAATGACTCGGGTGCTGTGTGGCTGAGCGCGCGCCAGAATGCGAGCTAACTCGGCGGTATCAATGTTAGCTAAAAAATGCATGCGCATGCCCCGACTGTCAATTCCAGGAACATAGGCTAAGGCTTCAATGGCTAAGCGCGGACCAAAGTCGGAGCCGCCGATACCAATATGAATGACATCAGTCACCCCAACCCATTTATTGCAAAGCGCTTCAATGCGTTGCCAGACTGCTGAAACTGCTGGCATCACATCTTTACCGTCAATAAAAACAGGGGTTTTGGTAAGGTTACGAAGGGCTGAGTGAAGAGCTGGGCGATCTTCGCTATTATTAATATGCTTACCGGCAAACAGGTCTGCGATAAATTGCTCAACCCCAGAGGCGCGCGCCTTAATAAATAGTTTTTGCCACTGGCGATCGCTAATTCCTTGGTATGCTGTATCGAGCACGATATCTACAGCGGTATGGGTGCTATTGGGTGTGCTGTTTCGATTCGTAGGATGGGCTAGATAGGTTTGCATAAGTATGGGTAGATTCTATCAATATGCTGTGTCCAATGAGCTAAAAACCCTGTAAATGTTACGATTTCACCATATTGCTACTATTTAATAGACGCTAGGATGATTAGATGGATCGGGTAGATTGTGTTGTTGTGGGGGCTGGAGTGATTGGCCTGGCAGTGGCCCGAGAAATGGCCTTACAGGGTCGCGAAACCATTTTGCTTGAGCGGGAAGCGGTGTTTGGCACTATTAGCAGTGCGCGTAATAGCGAGGTGATTCATGCGGGAATTTATTACCCTCAGAATTCACTAAAAGCCAAGCTTTGCGTTCAAGGTAATCATCTCCTTTACGAGTACTGTCGGAGCCATCAAGTAGCTACGCGGGCCTATGGAAAGCTCATCGTAGCCACTTCCCAATCACAGATTGGTGACCTACAAGCTATTTTATATAAAGCGCAAAATAATGACGTACCAGATATTAAGCTGATCACTGCTGAGCAGGCTAAGTTGCTTGAGTCTGAACTGCAATGTGAAGCAGCTCTTTTATCCTCTACCACTGGCGTAGTGGATAGTCACGGTTTCATGCTTTCTTTGCTTGGAGGTTTTCAGGATGCGAGTGGGGTGGTCGCTTATCAATCTCCGCTTATAAGAGCAAAAGCCATTGGGAAAAATGCGGAAGGTGGTTTTGAATTAGAAATCGGCGGCACTGATAGCATGAAAATTCAAACTTCCTTACTCATTAATTGCGCAGGTTTGAGTGCTCCAGCAATTGCACAAAATATCGAAGGACTATCGAAGGTACATATTCCCAAGGCCTACTTCGCTAAAGGAAATTACTTTTCCCTTTCTGGTAGAGCTCCATTTAGCCATTTAATCTACCCCGTTCCCGAGTCGGGGGGCTTGGGAGTTCACCTCACCTTAGATATGGCCGGACAGGCAAAATTTGGTCCTGATGTGGAGTGGCTAGAGATAGATGCTGAGGATCAAATTGACTACACAGTAGATGTCAAAAGGGGAGAGGGCTTTTATTCGGCGGTGCGTCAATATTGGCCCGGACTCAAAGAGGGGTCATTGCAAGCTGATTACTCTGGGGTAAGGGCCAAGATCGTACCGTCCAATACTTCCGCAGGAGATTTTTCCTTTAATGGACCTGAGCAACATCATTTACAAGGTCTGTTTAATCTTTATGGCTTTGAGTCCCCTGGACTCACCTCTAGCCTTTCCATTCCACAATATTTAGAGCGACTCATCAAAAGTTCTCTATAATCTGGTGCTTGATTCTCAAATAAGCTTTACTGGGAAAAAGGAAGAGTGGCAGAGCGGTTGAATGCACCAGTCTTGAAAACTGGCGAGGATGAAAGTCCTCCGTGAGTTCGAATCTCACCTCTTCCGCCAGTCTATATAAATCAACGACTTAAAAGCGTTGTTGGTGATTTAGTATCACCAACACATACCACCTATTCAGTGCGGCTTAATTGACATAAGTAGAGCCTGTTTAACCCCCTTCTCGGCTCGTCTTTCAGCCCTTGTCATCTTCTTATCAAGTATCTGCTCAGCACTCATAACTGCCTTATCAACTACCTTTAATGCCTTGGCTTTAGCTAACTTCTCAGCATTAGCCCTATCAATCTCTTCTTGTTGCTTAGTGTGAAGATCAGCCCTTAGTCACTTAACTGCTCGATATAAATTGAAGTCAATAGATTGAGGGTAGATAGTAGGAGGCGCTAAATCCATTCCCACATGTATGAAATTTCATATTTTTGGTAAATCCATTTATGCTACGATTTACCTATATTTTTCTAATCAATAAAATGTTTACTAAAGGCGATAGATGAAACTCAAACTATTTATAGCAGTGATGGGCCTTGTCCCGGCATTGGTTTTGGCGCAAGCCGCACCTAATATGTTGGGCACTTGGAAAGGCGTTAGTAACTCTGCCGTTTATGGCTCAGGATTATTTCATCCTACAGAGGCCGGCAAAGAAAAATCAATTCGCTTTAGAAATGTTGAATACATGCTTGTTATTGACAAAGAGGAGGGTAGAAACTTTGCGGGTCTTATTGGGGCCGCTAGCAGTAAGCATCCCACCAATATGAAGCATAAGGAAATGATTTTGGGATCATATGCCAAAGACATGAAGAGTGGCGTGATGGTTAATGAAACTGGTACCTTTAGCTTTAGATTGGCAGACCCTAAAAATTTAGAAGTGTGCTTTTCGCAAGTTACTCCTCATGCTGTAACTACTCCGAGAGTGGCTTCTTGTTTTGAGATGAGTAAGCAATAAGTATAAATAGCACCTCAACCTCGCTAGATTTCATCCTAGGGAGCTGAGAAATATTCAAACTACCACTTTTCTGGTAGTTTTTTTGCCTTATGGCTACGGTTTATTGTGGGCGGAGTTATGCCTTCAGATCCCCTAACGTAACGGTACCTTTGTTTGGAAAATTTAACCCAAAGACTTTTAAAGCATATTTAGCGATATTTTTAGCCAGGCTTGGCGTGTTCCGTAGATTAATTGCTAGTTTGTGTATAGTTTAAAAAAAATATCTTCAGGAAAGAGCTAGTGAAAAATATCCTCAAACTACTTGGCTTTCTTTTGGCTATTTTTTCAATATCTGCTATGGCGGATGTATCAACCGTCTACTACAACGGGAGCATCCTCACTATGGAGGGCGATATCCCTCGGTACGTTGAAGCAATTGTCGTTAAGGGGAATAAAATTTCATTTAGCGGAGAGATGCCAGGGGCAATTGCCATGGCCGGTACCAATCCTACGCTTCATGATTTAAAAGGGCACACTTTAATGCCTGGTTTTATTGATACATGGGGACATTTTGCTTTAGTTGCCCAGGATACACTTACTGTTAATCTCGCCTATTTCTCTCAAAATCCGCCTCAAACTAAGCAAGAGCTTATTCACAAGTTGCAAACAGAAAGTAACCCGTTTAATGGCTGGGTTATTGGTACGGGTTATTCCGAAGCTCTGTTGTCTGATGGTGCGATTACTTTGGCTGATTTAGATAAGGCTTTTCCAAAGCAACCTGTATTAGTAGAAAATATTTCTACGTTAACGGGAATGGTTAATTCTGCTGGATTAAAAAAGCTGAGAATTTCCAGAGCTACTAAGGCGGTTTCTGGCTTTATCACTGTAGATCCAAAAACGGGACAGCTAACGGGTGAGCTCATTGGAATGCCTTATTTAGACGCTGTTGTTAAGGCCGTTGGTAAGTACCCCCTGGATTTAACGTTTGAAACTTATCGTAAAGCAGAGAAAATTTATGCCTCCAACGGATTTACAACGGCGCAAAGTTATGAGGCGAGTATTGCTGATATGCGTAATATGCGATTGGCTGTTGAGCGAAAAATAGTTTCACTTGATTTGATCGCTTTACCAACATTTGATACGGTCGATCAAATGCTTAATACCAATCCGAATTTTCAATTCGGCAGTTATAGCCAAGGAGATCATGGGTTCAAGGTGGCTGGAATTCAAGTGCCAACGGATGGAGCTCCGCAACTACGCTTAGCTTATTTCTCTGAGCCCTATTTAGATACCACTGGGTTTCCCAAGAATTGGAAGGGATTTCCTTATTATTCTCAAGCTTTAATCGATAAATATGCCAAGCTTGCTTACGAAAAAAATATTCCATACTATGGATATAGCAATGGAGATGCTGGTATTGATATGACTTTATCTGCTCTCAGTAAAGCAATCGCACAGACTGGCATTACAGAGGATCGACGCCCGATCATTGCGCACTCATTTTTTGTGCGTGATGATCAGTTGGACGACTATAAAAAGAAAAATATTATCGCTGTGATGATGCCTAACGCCACTTGGTTATATGGTGATATTTATACAAAAACTCTAGGTGCTGAGAGGGCTGCTAATTTAAACCCTCTCAACATGGCTAATGCAAAAGGCGTGAGAATTGGAATGCACAATGACACTCCATCATCTGGTCCCAATGTACTTTTTTCAGTTTGGAGTGCGGTCAATAGAAAGACTCTATCCGGGGAAGTGTTGGGGCCAGAGCAGAGAATTGACCCCTATTTAGCTCTCAAGGCTTTCACTACTAATGCTGCGTATCAATATAGAGAAGAGTTAAACAAAGGCTTGATAGCCCCCGGAATGCTTGCTGATTTGGTGGAGCTTAATCAAAATCCCTTAAAAGTAGAATTTAATGAAATAAAAAATATTCAGGTTCTCAAAACGATTAAAGGTGGCACAGAGATATATAGCAATTAATCTTCATTTCATTTGGATAATTTAAGTGCTAAAAAATTTGTCAAATACAGAGCCGGTGTCGCAGCCTATTAGATCTGCCATCTTTGAGCTATTAGGTTGTATGCCGTTATTTCACCCTGAAGATGCACTTGAGCGGACCCTGGAAGTAATCGATGTCTTGAATGGTAGCTTCACTTCTTTTATGGAGAATTTATTATCATCCCCATTTTGGCAATGCGTAGATTATCCTGACTGCCCATATAAAGTTTTATGTATAGACTTAGCTCAAGAAATTGATCGCATAGCTACACAAAAAATAGAGCCTGCCTATCATTCTCGCCGGCACTTCAAGGATGTGTGTTTGATGATCTCTTATTTGTTGATGCAGGAGAGTGGCAAACTTTTTGAGCAACCAGCATCAAATTTATGGGTGACATCACCGCAGGAAAAATGGTTGCTATTGCTTGCGGCCATCGCTCACGATTTTCACCATCCTGGCCTGATAAATCGCATTCCCTATGAAATTGAAAAAAATAGCCTTACTGTCTTAGGGCAATTTCTATCGCAAAAAAATATGGATTGTGATTTAAAAAATCTTGTAATGGATCGGATGTATCCATGGGTCATGGCAACCGACCCCGCAGTCTATGCCCAGCTCTTAACTAAAGTATCTGGTGATGATGTTAGTCACGAGAATTGCTTGGCAATGCTACTGGTTGAGGCTGATCTCTTTGCCAGCTCTCTGCCCATTAAAGGGCAGATTCTCGCCACTCGATTGGCAAAAGAGTGGAGGGTTAACAATCCGGATGGTGCAAATGCTGTGGATGGCATTGAAGGACGCCTAACCTTTTTGCGTAAGATCCGATTTATTAGTCCTTATGCCATTGCGGTGGGTGCTGAAAAAATGAGACTCTCCTCCATAAATAAACTAGAAGATCTCAAATTTCGAGACTAGATCTTTTAGTCTTGCCGACACCTTGGCTAATTCAGCTGAAGACTTTTGAATCTCAGAGGACCCCTCAGTTACATTTTTAGAGGCTAGAGCTACCGATTGAACGGTATCAGTTATCGCTGCGGATTCAATGGCAGAGCCGGAGATGCTTCGTGAAATTTCTCCAACGGTGACGGCCTGCTCCTCAACAGCAGCAGCAATGATGTTAGAAATATCGCTAATACGTTTGATAATTTGAGTAATTTCTAGAATAGATTGAATAGCACTATTAGCATCAGTCTGTATAACGGCAATAGATTTACCAATTTCATTCGTGGCGCCTGCAGTTGAGCGGGCTAAATCTTTTACTTCATTGGCAACGACAGCAAACCCCTTGCCGAGCTCCCCAGCGCGAGCTGCCTCAATCGTGGCATTTAGTGCTAATAAGTTTGTTTGCTCGGCAATGCCTGAAATAACATTTAGGATTTGACCAACCTCAATGCTGCTATTTCTTAATTTTTCCATTTGCTGATTGGTTTTATCTGCAATTTGAACGGCTTGGTGTGCCACTTTTGAGGCTTCAGTAGCATTTATTGAGATCTCTCGAATGCTAGCGCCAAATTCTTCAGTTGAGGCCGCCACTATTTGTGTGTTCTGGCTGACTAAATCTGATGATTTCGCAACCTCATTTGCTTGAATGGAGGTCTCCTCAGCGCTACTGCTAAGCTGGGCGCTTACAGCCGCTAGTTCTTCGGATGAGCTGCTAATCACCAAAGCATTGTCACTAATATCTCTAATGGCATTGCGCAGGTTTGTTTGTAGGACTACAACGGATCTAGTGATCTGACCAACAACTCCATCATGATCCAGATTGGTAATGGTTTTATTGAGCTTTGATTCCGCTAAATCGTTAATCGAATTCTTAGAAATGGTTAATGGATTAATGATGGTCTTTCTTACCATCAGCGCAATTAAAATACTCAATCCAAAGCTTAGAAAAATGGCTAAGATAGTCAGATAGGTTACTTCTAGCTTAGTTTGGATGGATTCATCGTATTTAGCTTTGGCACTAGCCAATTTCAGTTCAATAAGTTTATCTAGGGGCGCATGAATTTTTCCCTGCTCGGCTTCGAAGTTGGGATCCAGCATTAACCTCATTGCTTGGGCATTAGAAACTTTATTCAATGCTATTACTTGATCGATCAATTTGAAATACTGAGCAATATTGTCATTAATTTCATTAAATGAAGCACGGACTATAGGCCTGTTTACTGTTTTTTCTAGTTCAACTAAATCGCTCTTCATGGCGATTTTAGTTTGATCTATATGAAGAAGTACTTTATCTGCGTAGGAACCTTCAGTTTTTGCAGTACTAGTACTCAAAAGCAATTTACTAACATCTGATTCAAGGGAGTTTAGATCAGCCCGCAAGGTTTGAGCGCTGCTGACCCCTAGCGTGCTTTGGTAATAAAGCCAGTGTGTATCGCTTCCCAGGATTTGATAGGCATAAATGGATAAGGCGCCAATCATTAGGGTAAAACAAGAAATAATAGAAAAACCGATAAATAATTTAGTTTTAACTGTCTTTTTTTCAATTTTATTGAGTATCGATGTCAGCATTTAGTTCATCATTTCAGGTTAAAAGTGGCCACTACAGAAAGTCTGCCTTTTTGAGGAACTGGCCTCAAAGTAGCTTAAAGCCTAATTCTATCGCCCTTGTCTAAGGCGTTGTGTATTAATATTGCCCATTATGCAAAATAATGACGAAATTCTATCGGAATTTATTCTGGAGGCACGGGAAATACTCGATCTTCTGGATGCCGAGTTTATTCGTTTAGAGAAGTTACCAGATGATAAAAAATTAATTGGAAACATCTTTCGCGCTTTGCACACCCTAAAGGGCAGTAGTGGTTTTTTTGCGTTTAAGAGACTGGAAAAAATATCCCATGCTGGAGAGTCTCTACTGGGGATGATAAGAGATGGGCAAATCAGTTTAGACCCCGAAAAGGTTGACCGATTACTCGAAACCGTTGATGTTCTGAGAATAATTATTGAGGGAATTGAAAAAAGCCACTCTGAACCAACGGGTAATGATCAGGTATTAATTGGGCAACTACAATTCTTGGCAAAAATTCAGGCGGTGTCTGATGGGCAAATTTCACAAAAAATAGACTCTATTCCACTGTTGACGGAGAATGAAGCGTCGATTGATAGCGCAATTCCTTTTGAGCCTAGCACTGCGATATCTGATAAATCATATGACATAAGTACGCCCGTGAAGGTGAATTTAGATGCCCTTGATCGTTTGATGAATCTCACAAGTGAAATGGTCTTAGCCCGGAATCGTTTATTGCCATTTGCCAATGGTTCAAAAGATTTGAATTTCTCCCAAACGGTGAGGAGCATCGACCTGCTGACGCTTGAGTTACAGGAGCGGATGATGAAGATGCGAATGCAGCCAATCTCTTATGTCTGGTCAAAATTCTCTCGACTAGTACGTGATTTATCTCGGGAATGCAATAAGCAAATCAACTTGATTCAACTAGGGTCAGAGACGGAGTTAGATAGGGCGCTTTTAGATGCTATTCGTGATCCCTTGATTCATATACTACGTAACAGCATTGATCATAGTATTGAAACTCCAGAAGAGCGAAAGTCAAAAGGCAAGAGTGAGGTCGGTAGTATTCAGCTAAGTGCGTTTCATCAAAATGGGATGGTCGTCATTGAAATTGTCGATGATGGCGCTGGGATTAACTATGAGCGAGTTCGTAGTCGTGCAATCGAAAGGCGGCTAGTCGATTCTGTGGAGGCCGAGGGGCTTACAAATGACGCTCTTATAGAGCTCATTTTTTTGCCAGGATTCTCTACTAAAGATCATATTTCCAGTCTATCCGGTAGGGGTGTTGGAATGGATGTCGTAAAAAATAAAATTATCAGCATTGGCGGATCTATCGAGCTCACTAGTGAATCTAATATAGGGACGACTATTCGGTTAAAGATTCCTTTGACATTGGCGATAATCCCAGCCTTATTAGTCGGTTTAGAAGAGCAGACTTTTGCAATACCTGAAAATCGAATTTTGGAATTAGCTCGGCTTATTAAAAAAAATAATGAAACTCCATTTGAAGATTTTTATGGCACCCCTGTTTATCGTCTGCGTGAAAATTTAATTCCGGTTTTATATTTGAATAATGAATTGAAGTTAAATCAATTAAGCGATAGTAAGAGTGCCTCAATCAATATGGTGGTTGTGCAGTCAGATGAGGTTAAATTCGGAATTATTGTTGATGCCATTCTCAATATTCAGGATGTAGTAGTTAAGCCATTAGGTCCTTTACTCAATAACCTACCTAAATATGCGGGAGCAACCATCCTTGGTTCTGGCCGCATATCGCTCATTCTCGATGTAGATGGGATCGCAGTTGAATCTGGTTTAGCGGGAAGGATTCGGGCAAATCCCATTCACCCCGTCGCAATTCCGATGGAAACTTTAGAGGAAGAGGTATCCATGCTTCTTTTTGAGCTTAATGGTTTATCGCGAATTGCCTTACCTTTAGAGTGCATAGAGCATATTTTGATGTTGAACGCCACTCAATTTCAGGAAAACGGTGATAAAGAGGCCATTTATTACAAGGATCTTTTTATGCATGCAGTAAGGCTTCAGGACTATGTCAGCGGTTGTAACTCGTCCAGTCACTCTGAGCAAACGGTCTTCCCCGCATTGACTTGCAATTTAAATCATAAGACTTATGCGTTGATAGTAAAGCAGGTTCATGACATTATTCAAGTTCCCAAAAAGATGCACGAACTCTCATCCCCACAACGTGGTATTCAAGGTTGTATTATCTACAAAAATGATGTCATTAATATCCTAGACTTAGAAGAGGTGATAGCTATGCATAATGCTCACGACTCCTCGACTAGCTACCCCCGTGTAATTGATATTCAAGGGGTTTTGGATTAATGAATATCAGTTATCTCACTTTTTTTATCGGAAAAAATCAATTCTGCATCCCCGCGGAAAGGGTTTTGGAAATGAATCGTAATACTGATTACACTTCCGTTCCGGGAGCTCCTGCAGCAATTAAAGGAATTTTAAATTTACGCGGTCAGTTGATTGTTACTTTTGATATGAGCAGCCTTTTGGGCCTTGAGGGCAGTCGAAAGTTAAGTGAAGCGGTAAGCATCATCGTTGATGTAGATTCATCGCCGATTTCCCTGTTGGTGGATGGGGTTGGCGATATTCTTTCACTCGGTGCTGATACATTTGAGAGGCCGCCCAACAACTTTCCTTTGCATATTCGCAATGCAGTAATAGGGGCACATAAATTGGCCGACTCTTTGCTGGTTGTTATTGATCCAAATTTATTGATCCAATATCTGACGGGCAAGGTAGAAATTTCTACCCCTGTCGATCCTTTATTCATCTCGCCATAAAGTATGTCAGAAACTATTCCAGAAAAGAGCAAGATTAAAATCTTGATTGTTGACGATTCAGCTGTAGTACGAAAGATAATTTCAAATGTACTGTTAAATCAGGGCGATATGGAGGTGGCTGGTAGCGTTGGGAATGGATTATTAGGTGTGGAGTTTATAAGAAAAACACCCCCAGACTTAGTGTTGCTAGACGTTGAAATGCCTGTAATGGATGGTATTGAAGCGCTAAAAATAATTCGCAAATTTAATGCACAGATCCCAATCGTCATCTTCAGCTCACTAACCCAAAAAGGAGCTGCCATTACCATTGATGCGCTTACTGGCGGGGCTAGTGACTATCTGCCAAAGCCCGTAAACATGGGCGATTTAAACGCAGCGATGAAGGCAGTTGAAGAGCTGCTGGTTCCGAAAATTCGAAATTTACATGCTCGTAAAATAGGTTCCTTATCGGCAAATAAGGCCCATTCTAGGGTTGAGACTCAAAGAGTAGTTAATTCCGCATCACTTAATCAATATAAATTTGGAGCTCTTTGTATTGGTGTTTCAACGGGCGGTCCCGCCGCTTTAATGCAACTTTTTGGCGAGTGGAAAAAACCGCTTACAGTACCTGTTTTTATAGTCCAACATATGCCGCCTAAATTTACAGAATTTTTGGCCAAACGCTTAACCGAGATTGGGTGCATGCTGGTCGAGGAGCCCTACGATGGTCAGCTACCAAAACCAGGAATGGTCTATTTAGCCCCTGGTGGTATGCATATGACGCTTTCTAGAGAAAGTGCTGGGGTGGTAATTCATTTAAACGATGGCCCTCATGAGAACTCATGTAAACCCTCTGTAGATCCCCTCTTTAGAAGTGCCGCTCAGGTTTATGGTTCGGGCTTGTTGGCGGTGATCTTAACGGGCATGGGAATTGATGGTCTTAAAGGGTCATATGAAATCCAAAAAAATCACGGAAGAATCATTGCCCAAGATGAGGGTAGTAGTGTTGTATGGGGAATGCCTGGAGCAGTTGTAAAAGCGAATTTAGCCCAAGCGATATTGCCGCTTGATATGATGTCAAAAGAGATTGAGAGGTTAACTTGCCAATAACCTCGGGCCTCATACCGATTGGTAAGCAAGCTTTTTTGGATTTCACCAAGACGGTTCGTGAAAATGTAGGGCTTGCTTTAGACGATAGCAAGGAATATCTGCTGGATTCCCGGCTATCACCAATTGCAAAAGTAAGTGGATATGAAAATTATGCAGCTCTGATTCAGCATCTCAATGCCTCCCCTGTTGGCTCATTGCATTGGCAATCCTTCGAGGCTCTTCTCACCAATGAAACTATGTTTTTCAGAGACGAGCATTTTTTTAGAGGCCTTATAGAGATCGCTATTCCAAGCCTTATTAATAAAAATAAAAATAACAAAAAACTGCATATTTGGTGCACATCAGTTTCAACTGGCCAAGAGGCATATAGCCTAGCGATTTTATTAAAAGAACACTTTCCTGAATTAAGCGCTTGGGATACAAAAATTTATGCAAGTGATGTATGCAATAGTGCAATCACCAAAGCAAGGGCTGGAGTATTTAATGCGGTCGAAATTCAAAGAGGACTATCCCCAGAATTAAAGCAGAAATATTTTAAGGTTGATCGAGATGGATTTTATGTAGCCGATCCCTGCTTGAAGAAAATGATTCATTTTTTTAATGTGAACCTGATTGAAAATTTAAATGAGATTCAATCATTTGACTTGATATTAATTCGCAATGTCTTGATTTACTTTTCACCAGAAACCAAAAAATCAGTTCTTACAAAGATTTACTCGAAATTACTTGATGAGGAAAGTTTTTTAATGCTCGGAGCATCTGAGTCACTTATTGGGGACGTTACATTCACACCGCATCGTGTAGGTAAGTTTAGTTTTTTTAAAAAGAAGCCCCTATGAACCATAACGACATACCCAATTTATTGACGCCTAATTTATTAGAGCAAATGATGGCAATGCGAGTCTTGGTCGTAGACGATAGCAGAACATTGCGAAAATTATTGATTCGCGAACTCAATTTAGCGGGCATCACGAATATTCATGAGGCTACTAATGGTCTCGAAGCAATTGACCTGGTTCGCGCCGAATCTTTTGATTTAATGCTGTTGGATATGGAGATGCCCGAGCTAGACGGCTTGGATGTTTTGAAATTAATTAAATCCGATCCTACGCTTTCTTATTTACCAGTGATTATTATTTCTGGTGGAGATCAATTTGCTAAAACGGTGGAATGTATACAGGTTGGCGCCGAAGATTACCTGCCCAAACCATTTAATCCTATTTTACTAAGAGCTCGAGTTTATTCCTCACTAGAAAAGAAACGCTTACGCGATATTGATAGAGGGCGTATTGATGAGCTCCAAAGGGAAAAGGAATTACTCAGTATTGAGCAGCTCAAGACTGAGAAATTAATGCTTAACATTCTTCCAAAGCCTATTGCAGAGCGATTAAAAAGGGGTGAGAAAAATATTGCGGGTAACTATCCTGAGTCTACTGTGATGTTTAGCGATTTAGTGGGCTTTACCAAAATGTCCTCAGAAAAAACTGCTGGAGAGCTGGTAGCATTATTAAATGCGCTATTTACTAAGTTTGATCAGCGTGCTGAATATTTAGGCTTAGAAAAAATTAAAACAATCGGAGATGCTTACATGGCTGTTGGAGGCCTGCCCATTCCCCGTTCAGATCATGCTCAGATAGTAGCCGATATGGCCTTGGGCATGTTTGTCGATTTAAAAGAATTTAACGATAGCCATGGTATGACGTTGAATATGCGCATTGGCATTAATTCAGGCCCAGTTGTGGCGGGTGTGATTGGCTTTACTAAATTTTCCTATGATCTCTGGGGCAATACGGTTAACACTGCCAGCAGGATGGAGTCGACATCCTTGGAGGGGAGAATTCAAATCGCACCGTCAACCCAAGCTCTTTTGCAGTCCACATTTGATTTGGAGGAAAGGTCGCTGATGGAGTTCAAGGGGCTCGGTCAAATTAAGACTTATTTCTTAAACGGTCGCAGGTAGAATCCATTTTATTCATCACAAATATTTAACAGTAAACAATAATTGACACAACATATGAAGCATCACAAAATATTTTTCTTGTCAAAATCCTTATGGGCTGCCTTATTACTCTCCAATCTTCTTTTTGCTTGCTGGGTTGAGAAAAGGGTTGGCAGTTATTGGGGTTGGACCGTGGTTGATTTATCCAATAACTTAGTTATTAATTCCGCAACGGTGTTTGCTGTCCTTCAGTTTGCCCTTTTTGGCCTTACTGTAGACATGTTAATGCGATTATTGGTGGGATCGATTAACTCGAAAACAAAGCAATTTAAAGTTCCGGCAATCACGGTGATGGCGATGTCAATTTCGATATACGCGATTGTGGGATTATTGGGATTTATTCTGCTCTATGATCATAGTCTATCCCACATATTAGCTGCAGCAGGTGCATTGGGATTGGGTGCGGCTTACGCTTTTCGAGATTTTATTGCTGACGTTACGGCTAGTATTCAAATCCAAACCGATCATCTAGCAAGCATCAATGACTATATTGAGGTTTCAGGCGAAAAGGATGTGTACAAAGTTATTCAAATCGATCATCGCATGATCACTATTGAGGATAAGTTTTCCTATTTAATTCAGGTTCCTACGCGTCAATTTTTAAATTGGAAGTACATCAACATTAGCAAGCAACCTAGTAGACGAGGAGTTAAGCGCCGCTGTACCTTTAGTATTACCACTCAAAATGAGAGCGGCCGAGTGTTAGAGGCGATGGATATTGCGATGAAGCACTTAATCTCCAAGGATGATCGTTTTTATAGAAGTTATGCATGCCAGATTCAGCTACTTGAAGGCGGCATGATTGGGTACGGCATCAGTTATGAATGCGATCCAAGCCTCTCTCACTTTGCTTCAACCAGTCTTGTCTATGGTCCCTTACTGCATATATTAAATACGGCTACCATTAATTTGAATGCCGATATAGAGGTTAATCACCCAAAAGCTGCTTTATCTGAAGCTCAGCAAAGGCTGATAGATATCTATCGATTCAGTATCCTCAAGGCCCTTAGTGAAAAACAGATTGAGGAATTATCTAAGGTTATTAAAATTATTTATTTTGAGGCTGGAGATCAAATCATTGCTCAGGGTGAGCTAGCTCAAAGCATGTATTTGATTTCCGAAGGGCACCTTGAAGTCAGTATTCTGAACAAGGATGGGAGCGCTTTAATTGTTGCAAATTTATGGCCTGGCGATTGTGTTGGTGAGATGTCACTATTAACTGGTGAGCCAAGATCGGCTAATGTATGCGCTAAGTCCAAAGGTATTTTATTGGAACTCACAAAAGATGACCTAGCCCCCATTTTTCAATCCTCACCCGTCCTAATTGAAAAGATTTCTCAAATTCTTTCAGATCGAAAGCTTAAAAATGAAAAAGCTTTAATTGGTGATGTTCAGAAAGAATTGGTCGTCAGTCAAGTCAAAATACTTGCCCAAAGAATTTTTAAATTTTTCTTTGGCTAACGTAGGACTCACTTGTATTATTTTTGAATGAATTCTCAGGGATTAAAAGCTCCGCCTTCCCGAAGGGTGGCAAGCTCATTACCTGAAATGCCTAACTCTGCAAGAACCTCATCGGTATGCTCCCCAAGTAATGGCGGATGCTTTGTGACTTGCTGGGGAGTGCCTAGGAGTTTGACGGCAAAACCAATATTGGGAACCTTACCCTCAACAGGATGGTCAATTTCAATACGCATTTGGCGGTGCTTTCCATGCTCACTATTAAACGCTTGTGGGTAGGTGTTGATTGGGCCCGCGGGAATGCCGCCGGATAGAAGAAGGTCAATCCACTGGTCCGCGGTCTTGCTTACGAATGTTTTTTCTAATTCGGTCGCCAATTCAAGCCGATTAGCTAGGCGCAGGGGATTGGTTTTAAAGCGCGCATCTTCAAAGAGTTCATTGCGATCAATTTTTTCGCAGAGTAACTTCCATAGTTTTTGATTCGTAGTGCCCATGACAAAATAACCATCAGAAGCTTGCATCGCTTGGTACGGTGCGCTCATGTGATTGGCGGTACCCAATTTATAGGGCTCTATCCCCGTACCCCAGTATTGCGCTGTATCCCAGATCGAAAATGCTAAAGCAGAGTCAAATAATGAGGCATCAATAAATTGACCCTCACCAGTTTTCGTTTTACCAATATAAGCCGACAAAATTCCGTATACAGCAAAAAGGGCGCAACCAATATCCGCTACTGGTACACCTGCTTTTACAGGAGGCCCATCAGGATATCCAGTTACACTCATCACGCCAGACATGGCTTGAGCCATTAAATCAAAGCCTGGCCTATCCGCCCAAGGACCTGTTTGTCCAAAACCAGAGATGCTGGCATAAACCAAGCCGGGATTCATGGTTTGCAAAGAAGGATAGTCAATGCCGAGTTTTTTCATGACGCCGGGACGGTAGTTTTCCACCAGAATATCAGCCGTTTTAACCAGCTTAAAGAAAATGGCTTTACCAGCAGCGGTTTTCAGGTTGAGGGTAACGCTACGCTTATTTCGATTCATATTCAGAAAGCCCATGCTGTCTGAACCCTTCATCTTAAAACCCATTGCGCCACGGGTTTGGTCGCCTGTTCCTGGGGGTTCAATTTTGATCACATCTGCGCCCAAATCAGCGAGGAGCATGCAGCAATAGGGGCCAGCCATTACTTGGCTGACATCTAGTACTCGCACGCCAGCCAAGGGCAGGGGTTTACTTGTAGGTGTTTTCGTCATTGTCTCTATTGTTCTTATATGTATAGAATGAACCACTAATAACTATCAATATAAAACAATACTGGAGACGATATGTTTATTCATTCCCATCAATGGGTATTGCGAAGTCTTGTGGCAATCGTGGCTAGTCTTTGCGGTGTAGTCCCGGCCTCTGTATTTGCCCAGCAAAATTTTCCAACTAAACCCATTCGATTAATTGTCGGCTTTGCTCCAGGTGGGGGAACCGATATTGTGGCCAGAGCACTGGCGCCTAAGATGGGCGAGATTCTGGGTCAAAGCGTGATTGTTGATAATAAATCGGGCGCTGCTGGAACGATTGGAGCAGATCAGGTTGCTAAGGCAAATCCAGACGGGTACACATTATTGGTAGGGCACTCAAACTCAAATGCCATTGCCCCATTTGTTCTAACTAGTGTTCCTTACAATCCTGCAACGGATTTCACTCCGATTACCTATTTAGGATATGTGCCTAATGTCTTAGTCGTGAAAGCCTCTTTGCCTGTGAATTCAGTGTCCCAATTAATTGCCATGGCTAAGGCCAACCCTGGTCAAATGACTTATGGATCATCTGGTATTGGCAGCACACAGCATTTGGCAGGTGCCTTGTTTGCAAAAATTGCGGGCATCTCGCTGAACCATGTACCTTATAAAGGGAGTGGTCAGGCCATCATTGATTTACTAGGCGGGCAAATTACGATGAACTTTGATACATTGCCACCCAATTTGCAGCAGATAAAAGAAGGCAGCCTCAAGGCCCTAGCAATTTCTACGCCAAAGCGTTTAGCTATTCTCCCTAATGTACCCACCTTTACTGAAGTTGGAATTACGGGTTTCGAGGTAACCAATTGGTATTCCGTAATGGGGCCTAAAAATATGGATCCGGCTGTAGTCAATAAGATCGATCAAGCAGTAAAAGCCGCCATGGCTGACCCTCAGATTAAGAAAACACTGGATGCGCAAGGCTTGCAACCTGAAGGTCCAACAACGCCAGCTGCATTCAGCTTGTTCTTGGCTAGTGAAATTGCCAAGTACCAGCGCCTAGTCAAGAGTTTAAATATTAAAGCTGAGTAAGGTTTCTTTATGACTACTGTAGACCGGGACCCAAAAGAAAATATCGCTCGGGTCATTTGCGAGTTGCAGGATCAATTTGCTTTCATCACCTTTGATCATGTTGCGGCACGTAATGCGATGACGGTCGACATGTATCAGCGCCTCAAAACGATTTGCCAAGATTTAGCGAAAAATCCCTGTATCCGAGTAGTGATACTTCGTGGAGCGGGTGGTAAGTCATTCGTGTCGGGCAGTGACATCGCCCAATTTGCGCATTTTCAAAATGGGGGCGATGGCATCACATACGAGCAGGGGATTGATGACTATTTAAGTCCTTTGGCCGAACTGCCGATGCCAACAATTGCGGTGATTGACGGTATGGCCATTGGCGGGGGATTGGCCATTGCCAGTTGCTGTGATTTTCGTATTGCCACAACAGAGGCGCGCTTTGGAGTGCCGATTGCAAAAACTCTGGGCAATTGTCTCTCTGTGGGAAATGTGGCCTTACTTGTAGCTCATCTGGGGGTTGGTATTGTCAAGCGCATGTTGCTATTGGCTGAATTGGTTTATGCACCAGAATTATTGCGGCAAGGGTACCTGCTGGCAACTTACGATGCTGAGGATCTTGAGAAGGAGGCGCTACTTTTGGCACAGCATTTAAGCCAACTTGCACCACTGACACAAAAATCTTCCAAGATTACTGTCGCGCGTCTCATCAAAAACAATTTACCCGACTGCAGCGATTTAATTGCGCAATGCTATGGTAGTGCTGACTTTAAAAATGGGGTATCTTCATTTTTAAATGGCACGTCACCCAAATGGTCTGGTAAATAAGTAGCGCTTTCACGGCACCGCTTGATGCTGGGCGCTTTATAAAAATATTTCTTGCAAATTGTTGAGGTAACGCAATCCTTGCTCAGTTGCTTTCAGTTTGCTGGGGTTAATGTCAAGTAACCCTTTTTTACTGGCCTCATCTAAATTTTTGGCAATAACACTAAGCGGGAGTCCAGTGCGCTCGCCAAAGGTATTGGTATCTACGCCGGCTGTTAACCGCAGGGTATTAAGCATAAATTCAAAAGGCAGATCTTTGGCTGAAATGTCCCGAGCTTCGATTAAGGCATTGCCCTGTGTTTCGATAGCTTGCATATAGGTTTCTGGATGACGTTCACGCACTTGACGGGTAATTTTGTCCGGAAAGGAAATCTTGCCATGGGCACCTGCACCAATTCCGATGTAATCACCGAAACGCCAGTAGTTCAGGTTATGTTTGCATTCCTGATCTTTTTTGGCATAAGCGGAAACTTCATAGCGCTGGTAGCCAGCCGCCTCTAACAAGGCCAAGTTCTGTTCAAAAATAGCGTCAATATCATCTTCGCTAGGGAGCTTTGGTGGAAAGCTAGCAAAGTAGGTATTGGGTTCAAGGGTGAGGTTGTAAAGCGAGAGGTGCGGTGTATTAAAGGAGAGCGCGGTTTGAATATCTGCTTTAGCTGCTTCTAGGCTTTGATTGGGTAATCCATACATCAAATCTAGATTGACTGATTGAAAGTGCTCCATTGCAATGGCTATGGCTTGCTTTGCTTCCGCGCCACTATGAATGCGACCCAAGGCTTTTAGCTGTGCATCCTGAAAACTTTGAATTCCTAGGGATACGCGGTTAATGCCGGACTTGGCGAAGGCGGCAAATTTTTCCGCTTCCACCGATCCAGGATTAGCTTCCATAGTAATTTCACAATCAGGCTCTAAATTGATGCGGGCCCGAATGGCGGAGAGAAGATCATCCATGCCTTGGGGGGAAAGTAGACTGGGCGTGCCGCCACCTATAAAAATACTATGGACTTGTCGCCCCCAAATGCGAGGCAATTCTGTTTCGAGATCAGTAATCAGTGCTTTGATATAGCGAGGCTCATCAAATCCTGGCCCCTTTGTATTAGGATTTTTTACCTGATGCGAATTGAAGTCGCAGTAAGGACATTTTTTTTCACACCAGGGAAAGTGAATGTATAGGGCGAGCGGTGGCAAAGCCGTCAGCTGAGGATGACTCGTTAAAGTTTGAGTGGAATTAAGCACGTTTTTGTAACTGCGCAATGAGTTCACGTAAAGCCTGGCCACGATGACTGAGGCTATTTTTCTCTGCAGGCTCTAGCTCAGCTGCCGTCTTCCCAAGTTTCGGTAAAAAGAAGTGGGGATCATAACCAAAGCCATGGCTACCTGTAGCCTCATCAATGAATTGCCCATACCAGCGGGTTTGAACGATGAGCGGTTCTGGGTCGCCGGCACTTTGCACCATCACTAGGGCGCATGCATAGTGCGCGCCACGATTACTGTGCTCTCTCAAACTGGCAATAAGCTTTTGATTATTAGCTAAGTCATTACAGGCTGAACCCGCATAGCGTGCAGAATAAACACCGGGCTCGCCGTTTAATGCGTGCACACAGATGCCAGAGTCATCCGCTAAAGCGGGCAGTCCACTCGCCGCGCTCGCGTGTCGTGCTTTGGCTAAAGCGTTCTCCACAAAAGTGTGGTGCGGCTCTTCTGCTGAGGGAATGCCTAGCTCGCCTTGAGAAATAATCTCAAAATTTAATGGCAATAAGAGCTCGCGAAATTCCCGAACCTTGCCGGTGTTATTGGAGGCGAGTACAAGTTTTTGCACCATCACGCCTACTTATTTCAACGCATCTTGTTGGAGGAGGATTAACTCCTGGATGCCCGCTTGGGCTAAGTCTAATAATTCGTTTAATTCAGTACGGGAAAAGGCAGGACCTTCTGCGGTACCCTGCAACTCAATGATCCCGCCTTTACCTGTCATTACGACATTCATATCGGTATCGCAGGCAGAGTCTTCTGGGTAATCTAAATCCAGTACCGGCACGCCTTGATAGATCCCAACAGAAATGGCGGCCACACTATCAATAATCGGATCTTTAGTCAGTACACCACTTTTGAGCAAATGATCAATAGCATCACGCGCGGCTACATAGGCGCCGGTAATCGCGGCTGTGCGGGTTCCACCATCCGCTTGCAAGACATCGCAATCTAGGTGAATCGTGCGCTCACCAAGGATTTCTAGATTAAAGACGCTACGCATCGCGCGTCCAATGAGGCGCTGTATTTCTTGGGTGCGACCAGATTGTTTTCCGCGGGCCGCTTCACGATCGCTGCGAGTATGGGTAGAGCGGGGGAGCATGCCATATTCCGCTGTGACCCAACCTTCGCCTGAGCCTCTTTTATGAGGAGGTACTTTTTCGAGAACGCTGGCGGTGCACAGCACTTTGGTATCGCCAAAGGCAATCAATACGGAGCCCTCGGCATGCTTAGTAAAGGCGCGTGTAATGCTCACGGGACGAAACTGTTTTGCAGTGCGACCGCTGGGGCGGGTGAAGTCGGTCAAATTTGTGGAGCTCATGGGGTTTAGTCCTAATCGGTTGGGTAACAATCTACAATGTCCCTATGATATCGAGCATGACTGGTTATGGCAGCGCTTCTCGCCAAGTCTCCCTGGGGGCTGGTGTGGTTGCGGATCTGCAAGTGGAATGTCGGGCTGTTAACAGCCGCTTTCTGGATTTGGGATTTCGTCTTCCAGACGAATGTCGCGGAGCGGAGCCTGCTTTGCGAGAAATGGCCACTCAAGGGCTTTCGCGGGGCAAAGTGGAGTTCAGGGCGGCCTGGAGGATAAATGCCGGCGCTGCTGGTGCCGCCAAAGCCAATCCTCATGCCCTAGGTGCTCTAAACAGGGATCGCCTTGACGCCTTATATACCCTTCAAGAAAAGGCCCAAGAGGCTTTTCCAAAGGCAGAGGAACTGCGTATCTCCGATATTTTGCGTTGGCCTGGCATAGTTTCTGAGCCTAGGGGCGAAGAAGAGGGCTGGATCGCGGCTACGGTAGAGGCGGGGCGAGCTGCTTTGACTGCCTTGATGGAAAGCCGTCATGGTGAAGGCAAGGCTTTAGTAGGTGTCCTCACCATGATTACTAACAGAATGCGGGAGATCGTGAAAACGATTGAACCTAAGGTGCCCATGTATGTATCGCAATATCAAGAAAAGCTTACCGAGCGCTTATCTGAGGCTTTAGCTAGCCAAGAGCAGGCAAAGGGTGGAACTGAGCTGATGGAGCGTATTCGTCAAGAAGTCGTCCTCTATGCGGTAAGAATCGACATTGCCGAAGAATTTGCCCGCCTAAAGACGCATCTGCAAGTGGTGGATACCGCTTTGGCTGGTAAAGGCCCTGTAGGTAAACGCTTAGATTTTTTAATGCAAGAGCTAAATCGCGAAGCCAATACCTTGAGTTCTAAATCTGTTTCAGAGGAATGCACCCAAGCAGCCTTGGAGCTTAAACTCCTGATTGAGCAGATGCGTGAGCAGGTTCAAAATTTAGAGTAACCTTTTTATTTGATTTATGACTAGTCCTAAGCCCAATCTCACCCTTGCCTACCAAGGCAGCATGCTCATGATCGTGGCCCCTTCGGGCGCAGGAAAATCTTCTCTTGTAAATGCTTTATTGCAAGAAGATGCTGCTCTTAAACTGTCCCTTTCTACAACGACGCGGGACCCTAGACCTGGTGAAGTTGACGGCAAAGACTATCGGTTTGTTGCCAAACATGAGTTTATGGCCGAGCGCGATCAGGGTCTGTTTTTGGAATTTGCAGAGGTGCATGGTAATTTTTACGGCACCTCTCGGGACTGGATTGAGGCTCAGATGAAAACTGGACGGGATGTCATGCTGGAAATCGACTGGCAGGGTGCCCAGCAGATTCGTCAAATGATTCCAGAGGTGCAATGGATCTTTATCTTTCCGCCTTCATTTGAGGCTCTCGAGGAGCGTTTGCGTAAAAGGGGGCAGGACGATGAGGTCACTATTCAAAAGCGTCTAGCAGCGGCTCATCTAGAGCTCGGGCATGCCCATGAAGCGGACTTTATTGTGGTCAATGATAATTTTGATCAAGCTTTGTCGGATTTAAGGCACATTGTTGCTGCCAGTCGACTGCGTTCGGGGCCAAGCATGGCTCGTAATCCGGCGCTTTTACGACGGCTTGGGGTCTAATCAGTTATCCTATAGGCATTGCAGTTAATTTAAGTGAGTACAGAGCATGGCACGTATTACCGTAGAAGATTGTATGAAAACCATCCCCAATCGTTTTGAGCTGGTATTGGCTGCGACTTATCGCGCACGTCAATTGGTTCAAGGTCACTCCCCACGTGTTGAGTCCAGAGATAAAGCAACTGTAGTAGCGTTGCGTGAAGTTGCCGCTGGTGTGACTGACCGTGACATGTTGACCAAAGTACCTTTGTAATTCAGGGGTTCCGGTGTGGAGCTCCCCTTAGGTAATCCAAACACATCGGACTCATACGGCCAGGCCTCGTCTAAAGAGAACGCTCAAGCCGAAAAAAAATCCATTATTGCCAGCCTGCTAGCTCAGTCTAGCCGACACTTATTTGGGCCTACTTCTGCGCCCAATTTACCTCTCAAACATCAAGTTGTTTCAATCGAAGGTTTACTTTCTAAACTGAGCTATCTCAAACCGGAAGAAATCACTGAGATTAAAAAAGCTTTTCATTTTTCCGACACCGCTCACTTAGGGCAGTATCGACATAGCGGCGAGCCTTACATTACCCATCCTGTTGCCGTTGCCGAACTCTGTGCAACTTGGCGGCTCGATGCTGCATCCATTATGGCGGCTCTATTACATGACGTGATTGAGGATACGGGGTGTACCAAGGCGGACCTAGTAGAAAAGTTTGGCAGTAAGGTTGCCGAATTAGTTGAGGGCTTAACCAAGCTAGACAAATTAGAGTTTCAGAGTCATGCTGAGGCGCAGGCTGAAAGCTTTCGCAAGATGTTTATGGCGATGGCGCGCGATGTGCGTGTGATCTTGGTGAAGTTGGCTGATCGAACACACAACATGCGCACCTTAGATGCTGTCCCTATAGAAAAGCGCCGTAGGGTAGCCGCTGAAACTATTGAGATTTATGCCCCAATTGCCCATCGCTTGGGTTTAAATATAATTTATCGCGATTTGCAGGATTTGAGTTTTCGTTACTCCATGCCAATGCGCTTTAGAGTAATAGAGAAAGCGGTCAAAAGGGCGCGAGGTAATCGCAAGGAAATGGTGGAAAAGATTCTGCAGGCCACCCGCTTAGCCTTTTCTAAGCTAAATTTAGAGGTTGATCTCCAGGGTCGAGAAAAAACTCTTTTTAGCATCTACAGCAAAATGCGCAGCAAGCATTTGAGCTTTTCTCAGGTGCTTGATGTTTATGCATTCCGTGTGACCGTACATACTATTGATGAATGCTATCGCGCATTAGGTATCTTGCACTCAATGTACAAGCCAATGCCTGGAAAGTTTAAGGACTACATTGCCATTCCTAAGCTCAATGGCTATCAATCGCTTCACACTACATTACTAGGTCCATCTGGAGTCCCGGTGGAGTTCCAGATTCGCACCGGCGATATGCATGCCATTGCAGAGGCTGGAGTTGCGGCGCACTGGGCGTATAAGGATGGATTGCCTGATATGAGTGAAGTACAAAACCGTGCGCATCAATGGCTGCAGTCTTTGGTTGATATTCAAGATAGTAGTGGTGACTCTCAAGAATTCTTAGAGCATGTCAAAATTGATTTGTTCCCTGATGCTGTTTATGTCTTTACGCCTAAAGGGCAAATTCGGGCGCTCCCACGCGGTGCTACCGCGCTAGACTTTGCATACTCTATTCATAGCGACTTAGGTAACACCTGTGTGGCAGTAAAAATTAATGGATTGCAATTACCACTACGTAGTGAATTAAAAAATGGCGACATTGTCGAGGTAGTTACTTCATCGAATTCTCAGCCAAATCCAGGTTGGTTAGCCTTTGTAAGAACCGGTAAAGCGCGTGCCTCCATACGCCATTCTTTAAAGACCAAGCACTATGCTGAATCCTTGCAGCTTGGTGAGCGCCTATTAGCCAGCGCCTTGAGGCAGCAAGGTGTGGATGCTGGATTATTAAGTCCTGAGATTTGGGAAAAATTGATGCACTGGACGGGGGATAAAACCCGTGAAGATGCTTGTGTCAATATTGCTTTAGGTCGTCGCTCTGCGCAAGAGCTGGCGATTCGGCTCAAGATCTTAATAGACGATGATGGTGGTACTGAGCAAATGCGCTTAGGTGCTACAGACTGGGTTTCACCGCATCAAGAGATCGTCTCGCACCATCAGCGTCAGGCCATACTTGTGGATGGCCGCGAAGGAAACTCTATTAGCTTTCAGAGTTGTTGCCATCCAATCCCAGGTGATAACATTATTGGCTATCTTGGCAAGGGTGAGGGGTTACAGGTTCATACCAATGATTGCCCTCTAGCCCTCAGAATGCTCTCTAAGGATAGTGATAAGTGGGTCGAGGTGGAGTGGGGTAAAGAAATTAATCGTGAGTTTGAAGTGGATCTTGCGATCGATACCCGTCAAGGTAAAGGTGTATTAGCGCGAGTAGCAAGCAGCGTGACCTCTGCTGATTCCAATATTATGAATGTGGCAATGGACGATCGCCATAAAGAGGACGCTGTAACGATTCACTTTACGATTCAGGTGTCGGATCGCCTCCATCTTTCTAGGGTTATGCGGAGTCTGCGCGCCAATCATGACGTCATGCGAGTGACTCGCATTCGCGCTGTTTAACTCTTTATTGGTATTGCACCTCTAAAATTTCAATTTCAGTAGGGCCAGTAGGGGTTTGGATTTTCACGCAGTCCCCGAGACGTGCTTTGATTAAGGCTTTTGCAATAGGGGATACCCAGCTTACGTAACCGCGGTCTAAATCCACTTCATCGACCCCCACAATCGTAATGGTAGTTTGCGATCCAGAGTCGACGCCCTCTAAATTGGAGTAAGTTACCGTAGCCCCAAAAAATACTTGTTCGGCGTCCAGATCTTTTGATTTTCGGGCGCCATTATCTATAACAACGGCAAACTCCAGGCGTTGATTAAGGAATCGTATTCGACGATCAATTTCCCGAAGTCGCTTTTTTCCGTAGATATAGTCGCCATTTTCAGACCGATCTCCATTGGATGCAGCCCAGTGAACAATATGGACAACCTCAGGCCGGTCATGGTTTAGAAGCTGTAAAAGCTCGCTTTTAATACGTTCGTGACCAGCGGGTGTGATGTAGTTCTTCTCTTCCATGGCATAATTATGACTGTTGCGGCTGTAGCTCAGTTGGATAGAGTACTTGGCTACGAACCAAGGGGTCGTGGGTTCAATTCCTGCCAGCCGCACCAACTATAAGGGCCTCCTGTCGGGGGCCCTTACCTTTTGTACTACTGAAGGCAATTTGTACTACTGAAATAAAGTTTAAGATGCCTTTTGGGCGCCTAAAGATGCAACCTTTTCGGGTTTCCGGCGGTAGATTTTGTCAGTAGTTCTGGCATCGGCATGACTTAATAAGGCCCTGGCATGTTCCAAAGTCTCGGCATCGGAAGCGCATTTTGCTCGTAAATCATGCTCAGTAAATTTTATTTCAACCTTAGTTTCCTTAAGTACGCGGGCACAAAATCGTTGCCACATTGAATCCCATCCATCTGCCTTGCCCGTTTCTTCATTAATATAGCCATGACCATCCCTCTTACAAAATAGAAACGCAGACAGGGCAGGGCGAGCCGCTTTAGCCTTTTCTACGCAATCCTTAAGCTCTGCATCCCAAGCGTAGATCGTACGCTTACCGGTTGATTTAGCCGTTTTGTGGCGCTGGATGTGGATGCCATCTTCTTTAAGGTTGGACATAGTGAGGCGCAGAAGATCAGATCTGGCCATACCAGTAATGATCTTAAGCCGAATATATGCCTGGATTGCGCGGACGCTCCCCTTTTTTCGGCGAGATTTCATTAGGAGCATTTCTACAATCTCCCAATCCTCGATATATCTATCCCGTGAATTTTCACCCTTGAGGCGGACTTCATTTTTAAAGGGATGACGGTTGATATAACCCCATTCAACTGCCTTAGTAAAGGCATGAGAAAGTACTTCAATCTCGCGATGCGCGGTTATTTCGCCCCCGGTGGTTCTGCCATTCTCATTTAATTTCTTTTTACTGCGTATCTCTACGTATTTATAAATGTGTTGAGGTTGAATATCTTTTAACTTTATGGGTTCAAAGATTGCTCGGATTTGTTTAATCCAAATTTGATTTGATTGATGACTTGAAATGGCCTTAGTTGGAACAACTTCTATGAGATAGCGGTCTAGCAACTCACCTATGGTTTGCGCTTTATCCGGACTAACAAAGCGTTCGGCCCATTTTTTGTACGCTTCTGTCAAAGATTTTCCAAGTCTAAATAATTTTTTTCCATCCCAACTCGCTTCTTGGCCTGGAGGTACTTGAAAATAAAAGGCACCATGAACGATCCTCCAGCGTGCCGGGAGTCCTTTGTTCTCCTTATTTCTTGGTGTTGACATTTAAATTAAACTCCAATTTGGCTCAATAGGTTTTGTATTTCGAGTCTTTGGTTCACTCAAACCATGTAATTGCTCGATATATAACCTCAGCACGACGACGCTACCATCAGGCCGTAATGTATGTTCAATTCCCATGAAACGCAGAACACATACTTGTGCATTACGTTGAATTTTTCCAGTTAGCTCCCTCAACTCTAAGATGGTTAAAAACATTTTTTATTTTCCGAAGTTATTTGTTTGGCTATATCCACAAGAGTGAGATTTTTTTTGCTCGGGATTTGGTTTCTTGAGTTCAT
>Ga0118677_10000653_pt1 | contig 41453 bp, 46 predicted proteins | sample AliMusrvi5mmetaG_FD_86154 | JGI IMG/M metagenome (GOLD analysis project Ga0118677, IMG submission 86154)
CGTCCCCGTACCCAAACGGGAACAACTTTTGTACTCGCTCAGGCCATCCTGGCGCGCGCGCGTCCTCGCGAGCAGTCCGGTGGTTTCGCTCCGGCCATCCGTAGTCTACTCAACCACCGAAGTGCTCGCGAGGACGCGCGCGCGCCAGGGGAACGGAACGATTACCAACTGTTTATAAAAAGGAGTACCGAATCATGCTGGAGCGATCATTGGCCAAGTTGGCGGCGGGAGAGCAGCTCACCATCGTGGTGCTGGGCGATTCCATTGCCGACGTGACGTTTCACACCCGTGGGCACATGAACTGGGTGTCGCTGTTGCAAGAAGCGCTGTTCGAAACCTACGGTTGCGGCGTGTGCCTGATGATCAATGCCGCACAATGCGCCTCCACCTGTCGGGATGCGCTGTCGCGGCTGGAACGCGACGTGCTGCGCTTCTCGCCCGATCTGGTGATTATCGCCTACGGGATGAACGATGCCATCGGCGGCGTGGACCAGTTAGAGAATTTCCGCACCCAGTTGCGCGCCTTGGTCGGCACGATTCAAGCGCGTTGCGGCAGCGAAATCCTGCTTGCAACCCCCAATCCGGTCGTCACGGTGCACGGCCTTCCGCTCCCACCCGAGCAACCGGCTCCCGGCAAAGCCTGGAACCCGGTCCGGCGCCCGCTGGATAGCTATGCCGCCGCCATCGTCGCCATGGCGCAGGAACTCGACTGTGCGGTCGTCGATCACTACACCGCCTGGACCACCCGGCAATTCCACGTCAAACACCCCGTCGCCGACCCCACCGGCCTCTGGCCGCGCATGGCCGACGCCATCCACCCCGGCTCCCGCGGTCACCTCGCCTTCTTCCGCGAGTTGGCCCCGCTCTTCGGAGTGGCGAAATATTTCCCGTGGGAAGAAGTGGAGTAAGATCAACTGTTAATCGAGAGCGTAAGGTCGTATAATGCTTATATGGCATAGAAAGGCTAGCATACGAAATGGGTGATTTGCATTTTGCGAATGCGCAACGGGCATTCGAGGCCGGGAAAGCAGCGATGGCGCGCGCGGATTGGCCACAGGCGATAACCGCACTGGAGCAGGCGCTCGCGTTGGAACCCGGTTACGCCGAGGTGTATCCGCTGCTGATGCAGGCCGCGATGGCCGTGAAGAATTATCAATTGGCTGTGCATCTGCTGGAGATGGCTGCCGCCCATGCACCGAGCATCCTTCCCGCAATCACCCCATTTTTATCCCACTTTCCATCGAAGCGTCCTTCGCGCTCGCTTGCCGGCGAAAAACCGTCCGGCGATCCTGCTCACACCGTCTATCAACTCAAAATCACCCTTAAGTATCTCTCCCCACCCAGCTGGCGACGCGTGCTGGTGAAGAGCAACATTTCCCTCGCGAAACTCCATCGCATCATTCAAGTAGTAATGGGTTGGCACGATTCCCATCTGCACGAGTTTGAGACCAAAGATGGACGGCGCTATGGTGTGCCCAATCAGGAAACGGATGCTTTCTGGGGAGAAGGTCCGGCCAATGAGAAAAACGTAAAACTCTTTCAAGTATTGAGTGTAGAAAAACAGCGTCTGCAATACACCTATGATTTCGGGGACAGTTGGGAGCACGACATCCTGCTGGAAAAGATCCTTCCCGCCGAAACAGGACAACACTATCCCCTCTGCACCGCCGGCAAACGCACCACGCCACCGGAGGACGTGGGGGGCATACCAGGATACGAAACCTTCCTCGAAGCCCTCGCCGATCCCCAGCACGAAGAGCATGAGACATATGTTGATTGGATTGGAGGCAAGTTTGATCCCCAGGCGTTTGATATCGACGGGGTGAATGCGGAGTTGCGGAGGATGCGCTGAAAGTATGAAATTACCACAGATCTATTATTTCGATACATTGTACTAAGCAAGTAATCGTTCAGCCCGGTAGCCAACGAGCGACCTTTTTTAACCGCAGATTACGCAGATTCCGCAGAAGATTGAGCAGGATACTCACGCTATTCGCCAGTTAGGGCTCAGCACCAAATAACTGTCCATTTTGACTTCCGCCTTCGCTGAAGCTATGGCGGACGGGTGTTCGCTTGGCCGTGCTCTGCGTTGAGCGTCCTTGAAAGATGTGTGCATATGTCGGCGGACGCTCGCCTTGATCACGACCAAGCACCCGGCGTCAAAATTGGACAGTTATTTTGTGCTGAGCCCTAACGCCGGTTAAGACAGCAATACTCGTAATCGATCAGCCTCCCTATCGTCCGAATACTTTCGTGAGCACCACGGGAGACCCGATCTGCTCGCGAGGACGCTCGCGCGCTAGAGGTGGCTGAACGGTTACCTAAACAAAATGAAATACTCTACCCCCACCTTCCTCGAATTCAGGAGTGACCCAAATCGGTCGACTCACGTCATAGCGCGCCCCTGCCCCAACCTCATCCTATTCTTCCCATACCTTCAATTCATCCGTCCAAGCAGACCGATCCGTCTCATCCTGCCTTCGGTACCCTTTGCGCAGACCAAAAGTAATGCATGGCGTTCCATCCTTTCGTTTTCGTGATATAATGGTAGTATGGCTCAGGGAGGAATGAGAAGACAATTACATATTCTGGTGGTGCTGGGTGGCCTGTTGCTCTTTGCCGGCATCCTGGTCCTAGCGTTATCATTTGCCGGCATGGATAAACAGCGACACCACTACCGCGCTTACCGTGACGGCGAAACAGTGCGCATTGTCCCGGTCGCCGCCGTCCAGCATGCTGACCTGCTGCGGCGCGCGCAAAAGGCGCTGCTGGCATCGCGCCAATGGGTGAGCGATCCCCGCATGCCGGCAGCCAGTTATGTCTACACGCCCGGCAGTGAGTATAACGACTTTTTTGCCCGTGATTTTCTCTTCTTCCTGGAAGGCGCCGGGCGCTATTTCGTCAGTGCGGCCGAGGTGCGCACCGCGGTCGATTTCCTCACCCTGGCGCAACCGACACGGAATACCCGCATCGGGCCACTCACCTATCCCCGGGGCGCGATCCCCGATCATCTGGCACTGGATGGCACCCCCGGTTGGGGTTACGGCAACGTGCCCGCGCCGCGTCCGTCGATGGATGAAGCCTTCTGCTTCATCACCCTCGGCTGGCATGCCGGCTTCAAATCCGAATGGGACGACACCTGGCAGCGCTGGTTTCGTGCAAAGGCTGACCGCTTCCGCTGGGCCTGGAACAGTGTGCCCCGCAATCCCCGCACCGGGCTGGTCACGCAGTGGACCACCCCCGGGCATATCGGCGCCAACGGTATCCATGAATACAACGGCGCGTGCGTCATGTGGGGCTTCCACGATTCGTATGGCTTTCCCGGTGATGACCTCGGTTGCTCGGTACTCGCCTGCAATGCCGCGCACGCGCTGGCGGATATGTTTAAGCATGTGGGCGATCAAACTGCCGAAGAATATTGGCATTTCCGCGCCGATGCCATGCGCGACGCCATTCGTGCCCAGTTCCGCCGCGAAGGCGCCGTCGGCTATCTGCCCTGGGGAGTAGGCGATGGCGCGCCGGCCATGGCCTCGCCGGATATCACCGCCTACGCGGTTTGGTCGGATATCCTCACCGAGGCACAGGCCAACGCCGCTTCCGACTGGTTTGCTGCCTGTTATCATCGTGATCGCCATTTGACCACCGGCGATCTCTTCGCCATGGTTCCCGGCCACCACGGTGCCGTCCGCATGGCGCGAAAACGGGATGATTGTTCACCGGGAATCCATGTGTGGCCGGCGACGGATAGCCGGCATTGGGAAAACCTGACGTATGGTTATAACGCCTATCAGGATGGGGGATATTGGTATTATATGAGTCTGCCCATTGCCGCTACCCTGTGGCGAAAAAATCCGTTAATCGCCGTGGAATGGGTACAGAATATCTATGCGGATGTCTTTTCCCACCGGTTTGAAATTCCCTGTGAACGCCTGGACGGAAGACGTCCGGTCGCGACGGCCTATCTGGCATCGGTCAGTGCCCTGGTGGGCATGAGTTTCCCCGGCCACTTTCACCTGTCCAGCATATCCCTCCCTCGGCAACAACTCTTGCACCGGCACCTTACGGCAGATTAGCAGCTACCCCGGTATACCCATCGTTTGATTCCTCCGAAGGGAAATCAAACGATGGGTATACCGGTCAGAGTAAAGGCTCGAGCGAGACAACCTCTGAGCTCACCGTTATTCCCCGACCTTCAACACCTGGCGGTCCGGCTCCCAGGTTGTCGTGCGCTTGAGTAGGTCGCAGAGCGCCCGGGCGGGAAGATAGAGGGTGGCATTGACCAGGTAGCCGCTCAAGGTGCCGTGGCAAGCGCCGCAGGTGATTTCGGCGGTGTCGTGGCCGGTATAGGCAAGGGTGGCGCCGAGTGCCGCGCAGGCGTCACGCGCAGGAAGATAGAGGGTATCGCGCAGCAGTTGGCCGGAAACCCGACGGTTGGCCACTTCCAGCGCCGGGGTGGAGGGGACGGCGATCAGGCGCGCACGGAAGGCGGGCCAGGGGAAATCTTTCGGGTCCACTTTGCGCCCGGGCGCCACCTCGGCATGGGCGACCACCATCGCCGGCGGGATCCGGTAACTCGCCATCAAGACCCGGCACAGCGCGGCTGTCACGGCGAGTTGCGTCTCTGGCCAATCCTGCTGCCCATCGAGATGTTCCATCTCGATACCAATAGAAAAGGCATTCACGCTGCCGCGCACTTCGCGACCATGCCAGATCGATTTGCCGGCATGCCAGGCGATGCGCGCGGTCGGCACCAACTGCGCAATCTCGCCCGTGCGACTGACCAGGTAATGCGAACTCACCTCGCTGGCCGGATTGCACAGCCAGGCCAATGCGCCGGCGAAGTCGCCATCGGTCGAATGCAGCACAAGCAACGTCGGCTCCATCCCGGTCGGTCTCTCGGCGACATTCGGCGACGCATGCTGCTGCACCGGTTTGTTATCGATTAACAGTGGGTCCATAGTTCCTCCTTGTATGTATAGTAGCTTTTGGTATTGTCCTCGCTGATCAAACAAACAGTCCGAAAGCCAACAGCCAACAGCCGCTAGCCAAGAGCTCTGTTTACCGAAACGCGCGAATGATCTGCAGGCTGGTCCAGACCAGTGCGGGCAGGCCGACCAGCACGGCGATGGCGCCGAGGAGTTTGGCATATGCCTGCTCCAAGGCCGTGGTGCGCGCGGCGTGCAGGCGATGATTTTCCCGCAACTCGGTCATCTCCAGGCGTTGGCAACAACGCGCGGGGTCGGGATATTTTATCGCGGCCGCCAACTCGGCCAGGTGCCCGGTCATCACTTGCATGGCCTGCTGTAACTCCTGTTGTCCGGCCACCAGCATGTCAATCGAACGCCAGGCATTTTCATATTGCGCTTCCAGGCGTCCCAGGCGTTCGGCGATGCCCACGCCGTCGCAATGCTCGGTTTTTGTCAGCAACATCTCCGGTGATGTGCCTTGTCCACCGGACAAAGGATCGCCATCCGGAAACGCCGCGTTCACGCGGGTAGGTCTTACGGTCATTATATCACCTCCAGAAAGGGTGTCAGGGTCGGGTAGAGTATCGTCTCCTCTCGCTTTCACGATATAATAGGCAACATGACGCGGGGAGGAACGATAACGCGAGCCATCATCATCACGCTGATGGGTGGACTACTCCTGTGTGCCGGTAGCTGGCGCCTGGTGTTTTCCCGACCGGCACCTCCGGCGAATCAACCGCCCAGCCGTTACCGCGCCGACCGTGACGGGGAAACGGTACGCTTGGTGCCGGTCGATCCGGAACAACATACCGCGATGTTGCGGCGCGCGCGGACGACGGTGCAGGCGTCCCGTCGCCGCGTGACCGATCCACGCCTGCCGGCGGGCAGCTATGTCTACACCCCGGGGGCAAGCTATACCAGCTACTTTTTCGCCCGCGATTTTCTCTTCTTCCTGGAAGGCGCCGGACGCTATTTTGTGCGCGCTGACGAGGTGCGCACCGCCGTCGATTTCCTGGCGCTGGCGCAACTGACGGATAACCGGCGTGTCGGCACGCTGACCTATCCCCGCGGGGCGATTCCCGACCATCTGACGCTGAACGGCGCCCCGGGGTGGGGGTTTGGCAATGTGCCCGCCCCGCGCCCGTCGATGGACGAAGCGTTCTGTTTTATTACCCTCGCCTGGCACGCCGGCGAGAAAGCCGGCTGGGATGCCGGTTGGCAGCGCTGGTTCCGCACCAAAGCCACGCGTTTCACCTGGGCGTGGGAGAGCGTGCCGCGCAATCCTCGCACCGGCCTGGTCACCCAGTGGACCACGCCCGGGCATATCGGCGCCAACGATATTGCCGAAGATGACGGCGCCTGCGTGATGTGGGGTTTCCACGATTCCTACGCGTTCCCTGGCGACGACCTCGGTTGCTCGGTGCTGGCTTGTAACGCCGCTCGCGCGCTGGCGGATATGCACGCGCATGCCGGCAATCCGGCTGCCGTCTACGCCTGGAGCACCCGCGCTGACGCGATGCAAGACGCCATCCGCGCCCAGTTTCGCTACGATCCGCTGGGCGGTGGTTATCTGCCATGGGGTGTCGGCAGCGGCGCACCCACCATGGCCTCCCCCGATATCACCGGCTATGCGGTCTGGTCAGGTTTGCTCACCGGCACCCAGGCTGACGCCGCCTCCGACTGGTTTGCCGCCTGCTACCGCCATGATCGCGCCATCGCTGTCCCCGGTGATCTCTTCATGATGCTACCCGGTGGACGCGGCGCCGTCCGCATGGCACGCAAGCAGGATGATTGCCAACCCGACGTGCAGGTATGGCCGGCGCCGGATAGCCGTCATTGGCAGAATTTCTGTGCTAGCTACAATGCGTATCAGGATGGGGGCTATTGGTATTACATGAGCCTGCCCATCTGCGCGGCATTGTGGAGAAAGAACCCCTCCATCGCGAGCGAGTGGGTACAGAATATTTACACGGATATCAATGCCGGCGGATGGGAATATCCGCCTGAACGCTGGGACAATCACCAACCGCTGGGAAATGCCTACCTGGCTTCCATCAGCTCCGTGATCGGTATGAGTAATCCTGATGCCTTTCGACTTTCCACGTCATCGTTGCATCTCAAACAACCCGCGCGCTGGCATATCAGTCCGGAATAACGGAGTTATTATTCATCGGCGGTGAGCAACCGGAGATAACCGTGCCGTAGCGATGCATCCTTAGCAACAAAACCCCATACGCGCGCCAAGGATGGTCACGCCGACAGCAAACACCCGTCAGTAGTGCTCGCGGGGACGCTCGCGCGCCAGAGACGCATGACCAGAGACGCATGAACGGATTGAATCGAAAAATGCAGTCTGGCGTATTCCATAACGCTGACGCCAACCATCCACCCCGCGCTGGCGCGCGAGCGTCCCCGCGAGCACTGCGTAAACTGAGCAGATGATAAGCAGTAGCAACAAAACCCCATACGCGCGCCAAGGATGGTCACGCCGACAGCAAACACCCGTCAGTAGTGCTCGCGGGGACGCTCGCGCGCCAGTAAAGCCAATAGCCCACTTTTCACCCAGCGAAATAAGTAGTAGCATAACTTAGGATGAACGGATGGAAGCAACGGATCGTCATCATGGCTCTGGGACTGCTGCTGCTATTGATCGGCGTGGCGCGCCTGGCCTTTAAACCGTCCCCCCCGCCTCCCGACCGTTACCGCGCTGACCGCGACGGCGAAACCGTGCGGCTGGTGCCGGTGGACCCGGCGCAGCACGCCGCACTCTTGCGCCGCTGCCGGAAGACGCTGCTGGCCGCGCGCGCCCTGGTGACCGATCCGCGCCTGCCGGCCGGCAGCTATGTCTACACCCCCGGTGCGACCTATACCGGCTACTTCTTCGCGCGCGATTTCCTTTTCTTCCTGGAAAGCGCCGGGCATTACTTCGTCAGCGCCGCCGAGGTGCGCACCGCCATCGATTTCCTCGCGCTCGCGCAATTGACCCGCGATACGCGCGTGAAGTCGCTCACCTATCCGCGCGGCGCGGTTCCCGATCACCTGGCGCTGAATGGTACGCCGGGCTGGGGCTATGGCGATAAACCCGCCCCGCGCCCGTCCATGGATGAAGCGCTCTGCTTTATCACCCTCGCCTGGCATGCCGGGCATAAGGCGGGCTGGGACGCGACGTGGCAGCGCTGGTTTCGCGCCAAAGCCGACCGCTTCGCCTGGGCGTGGGAGAGCGTGCCGCGCAATCCGCGCACCGGCCTGGTCACCCAGTGGACCACCCCCGGCCACGTCGGCGCGCATGGGATTCCCGAGCAGGACGGCGCCTGCGTGATGTGGGGATTCCACGATTCCTACGGCTTCCCCGGCGATGATCTCGGCTGCTCGGTGCTCGCCTGCAACGCCGCCCGCGCGCTGGCGGATATGCACGAACACGCCGGCGAGGCCGCCGAAGTCACCGCCTGGAGCGCGCGCGCCGACGCCCTGCGCGACGCCATCCGCGCCCAGTTCCGCTACGAAGGCGCCACCGGCGCGCTCCCCTGGGGCGTCGGCCCCGGCGCGCCCACCATGGCCTCGCCCGATGTCACCGGCTACGCGGTCTGGTCCGGCATCCTCACCGACCGGCAAGCCGATGCCGCGTCGGATTGGTTCGCCGCGTGTTATCAGCGGGATAGTAAAGCAGCGATACCTGGCAATCTCTTCAGCATGAAACCCGGATCACGCGGCGCCGTTCGCATGGCACGGAAACAGGATGATTGCGAACCTGCTTTTAATGTCTGGCCTGCTTCAGGAGGCATCACTTACGACTCATACCAGAATGGCGGATATTGGTACTATATGAGCTTGCCTATAGCCGCCACGTTGTGGAGACGTCACCCACTATCAGTCCTGTCATGGGTAAAGAACATCAATGCCGATATTTTGATGAGCAAGCCAGAAGTCCCGCCAGAGCGTTGGGATAACGTGCAATTGGTCAGAATGGATAGATACCCATTCGAGCATATTGACGATTTGCGTCCACTTGGAAATGCCTATTTAGATTCAATAGGCGCTATTGTCGGCATGAGCTATCCCGAACAGGTTAGATTTTCCAGTAATTTGTACCATCAGATATCAGGCGCGCACTCACATATTGTGCCAATGTGAAGGAATTCGCATTGTCAATCTGTTGCGACGTTCCACCTGAATCTGCTGTTCCGTAGATATTCATCCCATGCCCCACAACGACGACGCCAGATCCATTATCCGCATTCCAAACCCAGCGGAAATAGGTATAAGCCGTAGTTGTCGTAACCGTTCTGGTCTGTAATGTGTTTACCGGAAACGGAGGGGACACCACTACTGTGTCCAAGGTATCCCATGTGGTTCCATCTACGCTTCCCTCAAATGTCCAGTTTATCGGCTCTTGATCACCTTGATTATTTGCTTCAACGGTATAACTGCTCGGGATGACAGGGTAAGGGAACTGAAATTGTAACCATTTTGGATATGCTCCGGACTCGGAAGCATAGAATGCGCTGGTCTGTGCAAATGCGTGCCATGCCTCCAATCCAGTTGCTAAAAATCCAGATGAAGATGCAACGCCAAACGATGTGGGTCCGGTTAGAGCAGGAATGGATGCTTCAGATGTTTCTTTCGGATACAACGTATTCACCGTCGCATCACCCGTATGCAGATTCTTCACCGTAAACACCTGCCCCGCGCAGGTGGACGCATCCGGGAGGGTGGCGGTGATCCCCGCGCTGTTCATCAGCACCGTCTGGTCGTCCGTGGTCAGCGTGTAGTCGGCGGTCTTCGTCGCGACGGTGACGATTTCCGTGCCGCCGCCGGTCGGCGCATTCACCCAGGCTTCCGCGCCGCTCACCATCCCGAGCAGTTGGCCGTCTGATCCCTTCGCCAACCGCGCGGGGACGCCCGACGCGCGCACGATCATATCCCCGTCCGTGGTCATCGGGTCGGTCAGGCCACTGCCGCCGGTGGGGGATTCCCACGCCGGCGCGCCGCTGGTGAGCGTCAGCACTTTGCCGTCATCGCCTTTGGCCAGCCGCGTCGCCGCGCCGGCGGTCCCGCCAATGATGAGATCTCCGGCGGCGGTCATCGGGTTGGTCATGCCGGCGTCACTCGCGGTGACCAGCAGCGTCCAGGTCGCGCCATCAAAGTACCAGAGTCCCGCGCCGCCGCTTGTGCATCCGCCGGTATCCGCGCCGGCCCAGAGAATCCAACCCGCTTCCGGCGTCTCGTAGGTGTAGGCCGAGCCGGTGTAGGTGGCAATCTGGTTGCCGCGATCCGCTCCCCAGGTGCAAGCCAGCAAGAGATAGCGCGTGCCCCCGGCGGGCGGGGTGGCCGGCGGCCCATCGGCATCGATACAGCCGACACAGCGCGTCTGTGGCTGCAGCACGGTGAAGTCGGTCGGGAATTGCACCTTTTTATGCCAGGTGCCTGCGCCGGCGTATTGATAGATCGCGTTTTTCCGCAGCACATAGACAAACTGGTAGCTGCCGTCCGCCGGGGTGTTCTCCCAGCCGGGATAGCTGGCGCTATAGAATGCCCACCCCGTCCAGTCAGTCCACGCGCCCGTCCCCGGCGGCGCAATCAGATAGGCATCCCCGTCCGCCGGCGAGGAGGGCGGGTCGGATACAAAATCGAGGGCATAACCGTTGCCGGACGGATCGCCGAATTCATACGCCGGCAGACCGCTGATGACGGTGGCGACGGCTTTCTGCGACGGGTAGAGCGTATCAGACGGCGACCCGCCGCCGAGGGTGGTGTCGGTACTTTTATTCGCCGCCGCTTCCGCCCCGATATCCCCCGGGGCCAGCGCGTCCGCGTTGCCGGTGTGGTGCGTGCTGGCGTGCGTCGCCGGGGTGAAGGTGCTCGGCTTGTCGGTCACTCCCGACCACGGCGCGGCATCGGCCAGCGCGGCATGATCGACCATGCCGTCGTTGTTGGTGTCATAGACGGACTTCAGCATGTCGCCGGGGCCGACCACCAGCAACGGGATGGCCGGCGTCAGGCTGGCGAGAGTATCCGTCCCGTTCCAGCGCACGGTGCCCAGCGTGAGATGCGCACTATTCGGCGTCAGCGTGGCGAGGTACGCGCAGGTGTCGTCCAGTTGCAGGGTATAGGTGCCGACGCCCGGCGGGGTACTGCCGGCAAACGACCAAAAGCCGTCCGTTGCCAGCCGCTTCCCTTTCAAGATGGCGTCCAGCCCGGCGCAATCCACCTTGCCGTTCACGTTATCAATCGTCAGCGTGGGCGAGGTGTAGCAGCCGGTGAAGACGCGCTCGCGCGTCTCGAATTCGGCTTGGGATTTCGTCAGTATCCCGTTGACTTTATCGCGCGCATTGGGCGCAGTGTCGCCGTCCCCGATCTCATCCGCCGGATTGTAGTAATTCGTTTTGCTCATCAGAATACCGCCGTTTCATCGTCAAAGGTGTCCGCGCCGAAGACAAACTTATGCGTGCCGTCCGCGTTGGTGAGGGTGGTCACCGTGCCGGCCCCACTGCCGGGCGCGCCGGGACCCAGCGCGCGGCCCAGCGCCGTGACATTGGCGCGTCCGGTGCCCTGCACCTGGCGCACCGCATCCGCCTTCAGGCCGCTGAAGGCCTGGCGCAACTCTTCGTTCATGCGCGTAACTCCCCGGTGACCGTCGGCTCGTTGCGGTCCACGCCCAACTTGGTGGTGACCGTCAGGAGATACCAGACGGCGCTGCTCCCGTTTTCATCGACAAACGTCAAGCGGTTCACGTGCGGGACCAACTTCCACAGATCAGCGGTCGGGCTGGTCCACGCGCGCCGGGGGAAGCCGCCGGGCCGCCACTTGAAGGCGTTCGCCACCGCCAGATTCACCGAGCCTTTGCGCGTCAGGTCGGTGCGGCGCGCGTAATCGACGGCGATCTGGCCGGTGAAGGTATACTGGTCCGGCGTGAAGATGGACGGCAGGTCCTGCCGCGCGCAGAGCACCGGTTTGCCGTCGACGCCAAGCCCTTCCCGGATGACGGTGTTGACGATCGCGCTGGTGTCGGCGGTGAGCGTCCAGGATTTCACCGCCTGTCGATCGGGCGCGCCGGCTTGCGCGCTGACGGTCAGCAGCGGCGCTGCCAGCGTCTTCGGCCAGATGTGCAGCGTGCCGTCCGGGAACATGCGCGCGTAGGCGCTATACGGTTCCGCCATCTCCTGCAAAAATTCCAGGCACTTGGTCCCATTGGCCGGCAGCCAGTTCACCCCGCCGAGGAATTCCCCATCCGGCTCCGGCTTGTCCAGCACGTGGCCGAGCGGGGAGACAACGATGTTGCCCGGCGCGACGCCGCCGCACAGCGCGATCTGGCGCATGCCCTCTTCTACCGCCATGCCGGCGCAACACGGCCCAAACAGCAGCGTGCCTTTGTTGCCGGAGAGCCGGTCAAAGAAATCGCTGGCGGTGAGGGTCAGCGTCGGCAGTTCCGCCAGTTCGGCTTTGCGGTCCTGCAGGTGGGTGATCAATATCCCGCGGTCGAGCGTATCGGTGGTCCCATCGCTATAGCGGTTGCCGATGACGTATTTCAGCGCATATTCGCCCTGGAGACTGCCCAGCGTGTCGGCAATCGTTTGCCAGAGCGTCTGGCCGTCCACCTGCTCCAGCGGCAGCAGGTTCAGCTTGAGCGTATTGGCGGCCATTGCGCCGGTGAGCGTCTCTTCACCACTGTCCTTGGCCGCCCACGGCGTCACTTCCACCCAGTCATCCGTGGGGGTAGAGAAGAGCGGATAGAATTTGTACTCGAATGCCTGCACGATCGGCGTGGTAAACCCGTTGCCGGTCAGGCTCACCCGGTAGCGCTTGGCCACATCGGGCGTGGTACGCGAGTCACAGACGGCCACGCTCACGCCGCACCCGGTCGGCGGCGCCGGCCACGCGGTGCCTTCGCAGCCGTCGGGCGCGGTCACCGGGTCGTACACGGTATCGGGATAGCTGGCGTCGGCGACCGGCAGCGTCACCCAGTCGGTTTCGATGTAGCCGGAGGTGTCGAATTTGAGCAGCCCGGCATTCCAGCCGAACTTGCCGCCGTAGCCGCGCAAACGCCAGGGCGCCGCCGGCAGCACGCCGTCGCGATTCAGACCCAGCCGCGAGCCGTCCAGGTGGCGCTTGATGATCCACGCGCCCGACCAGGCGGAGGAGAGGAGATACAGATTGCCCAGCAGGTTATAGCAGACGAAGTCGAGCTGCTCCTTCATGCTGTAGACGTCCTGGCGGAATTCCTCGCGCGGGCGACGGGAGAGCACATTGCCCAGCGGATCCAGCAAACGCGCCGACGCGGCCCGGCTCCATTCCAGCGTGTAGCCGCCGCCCCAGGAGAATTGCCATTTTTGCGTGAGCGGATCGATGCCCGGCGCCGGCAGCGGCTCACGGGTGAAGGTGAGCGACCAACACGGCGTCGATGGCCACAAATAACTGCCGGTATAATCCGCGTTGGGCGTCGTCGGGGTCGGGTTCGGCAGGTTATTGTAATACACCAGGTGCTTGGCCAGCATCCGGATCGGCAGCGCGATCTCCAGCCCGGCGCTATGCGTCACCAGCGCCAGCGACATGTCCGGCACATCATACGGGTTCTGGTGCGCCAGGATCATCCCTTGCAGCTCCGGCGACAACTGGACGTTATTGACCACGCCGCCGCCGACGCCCCCGTCGACATAATCGTCGAAGCGCACGCGGCTTTCCGTGCTCTGCAGTTGCTGCCACGCCTCGGTGGGGGTTTCCACCTTGGCATATTCGTAGCGGGTGAACTGCGGCAGGTTGGACAGCGGTCCCAGCCAGTATTGATTCGCGGTGCAGAGGATGGTCGGTTCGCTCATAGCAGTAACGTCCAGGGCGTGGAGTGCCCGCTGTCGTCGTTGTAATAGCGCACGGGCAGATTGGTGGCCGGATCGGCATAGGTGAGCCACCAGCGGCCCGAGCCGTCATCCTGCCCCGCCAGGGGGCCGGGATCGGTGGCCGCGGCGAAGGCGATCACCTCCGCGCCGCCGTTGACCGCCACCAGGACATGCGCACTGCCGTCCCAGCGGGCGGTGGCCAGTTCGCCGAAGATTGTTTGCCAGTTCGTCGACGCCATTACTCAGCGCTCCAGCTGCGGCCATCGTCGGAGGAGCGGCGAGTGACCACGGTATAGTCATCCTGTTGCAGACTCGCGTGCAGGTTGCCGTCCGGGGTGATCTGCAGCGCGGCGGTGTTGCCCGTCCCGATCTGCACGGCGGGCGAGAGTTGGTCGTTTGTTTCCCCCACCAGGCAGCGCCGGTGCATGACGGCCGCACCGTCGCCGGGCAGCGCGAAATGCTGGATGTTGAAGAGCGGGTCGATGACGGAGGCGTAGATCGAGGAGATGCCATTATTGATATCGCATGCGAAGATCAGATTACAAGTCGAATCATATGTCGCTGCGACAACCGTACCGAAATGACCGCCTTGTCCATCATTTCCCCATACCCCTATTGGTGTGAGCACGTTGCTGGATAGGATGTCACAGATATTCAATGGCGCAGTAAAATCCCCGCCGGGCGCATATGCTGCAAACAGCATGGTATTGGCGCTATCATTAATCAAGCACACATCTACGATGTGGGCGTATTTAGGAGTGGCAACAAACACATCATCCCATGCCGGGGAAAGATAATTATAACTGATCCTCTCGAACAAAGTGCCTTCTTGATAGAAATGGGCTTTAGCAATAGACGGTTGTTGAAGCACACCGGCCGCAACCATCCTTCCCCCATAAATGCCCAATATTACTAAAGGACTGCTAGATGTAATATCAAATGTTCCGCAAACTAATTGAGGATACAATACGTCATGAATCGTGTGGTATATTTCGATAAAACATTTCCCAGCGATAAATGGTGAAAAATAGACGTTTAATAGGTAATTGGGATAACCCATCGACAGTGTTTGACAACGAACAAACGTCCCGTCAGTCTGGTATTCACTCAATATCCAGTTAAAATCATCTGTAGTTGTCATGACAACAAGGGTATTGTTGTCAGTTTTTTGCAGAAATCGAGGCCGCCCATATGAGACCGGGAATTGTGAAATGTAGGTTCCGCTTGAGCTAAAACATTGTATACGACTATTGCCGTAGTCGGAGACATACAGATAACCACCCATCGCCACGATTCCCCCATTTCCTACGCCTGCTGGAGTCGTAGAAGTTCGCGGGAATGTATAGAAACTTGTATCAAAGAGAAACTCTCCGTTTCCCGACCCTGTTCTCCCCCATTGCCGGACAAAATTACCGTTGGTATCGAATACTTGTATGCGGTGCCATGCTCCCATCGTCAGCTCCCCGTGATCGCCTGCTTGACTTCCAGCACCGCACCATCCTTGGCTTTTTGGATGGCTTGCGCCACCAGTGCCGGCGACAACTCCAGGCGGACGATCTGCAGCGTCGGGCGTCCCGTGCCATGGTCGCGTCCGCCGGTCGCCACCGGCAACTGCTCGACCGGTTGGGGTAGAATTTCGCGTGCGTGCGGGAGGGGCGAGAACGGGCGCGGCTGATCGTCGGTATGCAGCTCGCGACTGCCGCGGGGAGACCGCGCGCCGATCTCCCAATAATCATGACGATCCACCGGAAGACGCGCGGGATTGGTCGCGCGATCGGCGGCCAGTGTCGTGGCATCCACGGCAAAAGGGACCGCCGGCGCGCGCTGGTCGGAGATCGAATAACGGTTATTCTTTCGCGGCTTCGGCGTGTCCGGCGCGTTGTTGGTTGCGGCAGTCGCGGCAGGGGGAGTTTTCGTTGCCGCCGTGGAGAGCGCGCCAGCGGCGATGTCCGGCTTCGGTATCGCCGGCAGCGCGTATTTCGGCGCCGGTACCGCGACCGTCGGGGCGTCTGCCGGCGGGAGCGCGTGGGTGGCCGTGGGCACGATCACGTGCGGGGCGACCTGCGCCGGCGTCTGGTACGTCGGCGCCGGCGCGGCAATCGTCGGCGCGGCGACGGTCGGCAACGCGTAGCTAGGGGCGGGCACCGCAACGGTTGGCGCTTCCGCCTTCGCCATCTCATGGCGCGCCGCCGGTACCCGCACGCTGGGCGGCGCTTGTAGCGGCATCTCGTATTGCGCGCCCGGCACGCCATAGGCCGGCGCGGTCACGTCCGGGAGCTGGTAATTCGGCGGCGGGACCGACACCGCGGGCGGGGGGACCGTGGGCGCGTTGACGGTGACGGACGGCGCATCGATGGTGACCGAGGGCGCGGAGAGCCGTATCTCTGCCGCCTTCATGTCCGGCGCATGCACTGCCGGCGCGGGAATAGCGAGCGGCGGCGCGCTCATTGTCGGCATTTGATAGCTGGGGGCGGGCACGCCCACCGCGGGCGCACTGAACGCCGCGGGCTGATAGCTGGGGGCGGGCACGCCGATATGGGGCGCGGTCAGCGCCGGCGCGTGATAGACCGGCGCGCCCACCGCGACTGCTGGCGCCGGCACCGTCAGTTGCGGGGCCGTCATCGTGGGCACGGACACGGCAGGCGCGGGAATACGCAGCGGCGGCGCGGTATAGCCCGCGGGCAACGTCACCGCCGGCGTGGGCAGGCTGGGAGCGCCGGCGGTGCCGATTTGCGCGAGACCGGCGCCGGGCGCGGTCAAGTGCGCCACGCGGTTCATCGCGCCGCCGGCCCCTTCAAAGGCGCGCTGATAGCCTTGCTTGAAGCGCGGGTCGAGGATGGTGTGGTCGAAGGCGTGCTGCATCGACTCTTTGAAGATATCGAGCGAGGCTTTGCGCAGTTCGACATCGACGGTGACTTTCTTCTCGGACAGCTTCAGCGCCGCTTCGTTGGCGACGTCGGCGGATTGCGCGCGGAGTTCCCGCTTCTGCTGCTCGATGGCGTCCTTCTGCTCGTGGTGCCAGGTCGCCTGCACCTCCAGCTTCGCCAGTTCGGCGTTGAGCTTGCGCTTATTCTCCGCGAGGGCGGTGTCGTGGTCCAGTTGCGCGCCCGCCAGTTCGGCCTGTGCCTTGCGCTGGCTGCCATACGCCGCGCCCCACAAATCGCCAAAGAGCGCGGCTTCCGCTTGCAGTTGCGTGATCGCGAGCTGGTGCCGGCGCTGCTGCTGATGCTCCTGGGTGGCGCGCTCCGCGCTCTCCGCCTGCAGGGTGGCCAATAGTTCGGGCTCGAGCCGGGTGTCGTCCGCGGTCGCGGGTTTAGCCGGCGCGTCCGGTGTTTTGCCTTCCATCTCATCCGCGCTGACGTGTTGGCGCTGCAGCTCCGTGCCGATCTCGCCTTGCTGCTTCTTCAGTTCGGCCAGATAGGCGGCTTTCTCCGCGCCCTGCCGCGTGCCTTTCAAGCGCCAGGCGTTCTTCTCTTCCGCGTCGATCTCGCGCGCCATCTGTTGATAGCCGCGAATCAGCGTGCTTTTGTCATTGGACTTGACCTGGTATTTATCAGTGATTTGTTTGCTGTAGATCTCGGTATTCGATTTAACATCAGGGATTATCCCTCCCGTCGCCTTGGATAAAAACCGCTGCAACCCGAACAGCGCCGGGTTCATCTTCGTGATCGATTCGAAAAACTCATCAGCCTGGTTGTTCCAGGATGCGAGCGCCGACGAACAGGCACTGGTTGCGCCAGCCACCGCCTGGAAGGCCACAACCATGGCCGCCATCGGTGCCAGCGACGCGGCCAGTCCCTTCAACGTTACCCCGAAGACGGTCACTGTCGCCGTCGCGCCCGTCGCTGCCGCCCCCACGCCCGCCAATGAGGCCGCATTGGTCGCATTAGCCGCCGCCGCGCCGCCGGATGCGCCGGCTTCCAGCTCTTCCGCGCCGGCAAGTTGCAGGTTCGCCGCCGCCGCCTGCTGCTCGGCGCCCGTCAGCTCGCGCGTCGTGCCGATCAGTCGCGCGCTACCGGATTGCCGGCGTTCGAGGTTGAGGACGCGATTGTTCGCGGACTGTGCCGCCTGTTGCGCCGCGACTAACTCCGCGTTGGCATCGGCGGTGACGAATTGACTCTCCGTCACCGCCGCTTCCGCCGCCCGCAGGCGCGCCACGGCCAGTTGCTGCTCCGCGCGCGCCGCCACCAGCGCGGCATCAGCGTTAGCCAGCGTCGCCCCGGTATTCTGCGTGATCGACGCGTCGCCACCGATGATCTTCCCGAGGCGCGACGGTTTCGCAGGCGCAGTGGGTGCTCCCGCGCCGGTGGCGGTGGCAGCCTCGCGTGCCGTGGCCGCCTGTTTCTGTTCGGCTTCCGCCAGCCGCAGCGTAGCCGCGGCATCCGCGTCGGCAGTGGACGCGGCACGCAGTTGCGCCTCGCTTTTGCCAGTGTCCGCGACGATGCCCTGTACCACGGCGGCGCGCTGGCGCGCATCCGCTTCAGTCGCGCGAAAAGTGGCCTGCGCCTTTTCGTCCGCCGCTTTTGCCGCATTCAATGTGGAGATCGCGGCTGCCGACTGATCAGCGGTTAACTGTAGTTCAGCTTCCGAGAGAGTTGTGTCATCGATCGCGGCTTCCAGCGTCGTGCGCGTCTTCGCTTCCTGCGCGGTGGCCAACTTCAAGTTGAGCGCGGACGATTCCGCCTTGGCGCGCGCGTCGATCAGTGTGGCGTCCGCGGCGGCTTTCGTCGCCAGCGCGTCGCGTAACGTGGCACTGGTGTAATTCGTGGTGGCCAACACCCCGCGCAACTTCTCCGCGTTCAGCGTGGCCTGCGCGCGCGCCTGTGCCAGCGTTGCTTCACCACCCATTGCGCCGGCGCGCGCGTCCTGGAAGACATCGACGTAGCGCCGGGTGATGGTCTGGACGATGTTCGTCTGCCCCGCGCGCGGATTCAGCGCGCCACCGGCCAATTTGCCGACGCCGGCGACGCTGAACTTCGCCAGCTTGTCCAGTACCCCCACGCCGGCGGACAGCGCGGTGAGGCCCAGCCCCAATTCCAACAGCATTTTGCCGGCGGGATTGCCGGTGAAGGCGCCGGCCAACTGGAGCGCCGCGGTGGTGACGTGCTCGACCACCGGCAGCGCATCGCGCAGCACGGCAATCAGCCCGTCACCCAACGGTTTCGCCGCCGCGCTGACCTGGTTCAGCGCTTCTTTGAGCTGGTCGCCGAACAAATGCGAATTCTGCTCGGCCACGTCGCCCGCGCCGCGCAGCGACTGCGCGAACGCCTGCGTTTCGAAGCCGCCGCGATGGATGGCTTCCACCACGTCCAGCCACGCCTTGCCGCCGAAAAGTTTCTTCGCGCTGGACTCCAGCCCGGCCATGTCGCCGGCTTTATCGAGCTCGCGCAAATGCTGGAGTTGCTGCTGGAGCTTCGCGTCGTCAAAGCCGACCGCCGGCAGCGCAATCCGCGTGGCGTTGAAGACACGCGCGAAGCCAATGCCTTTCTGCTCCATGTTGCCAATGAGCGCCAGGCTGTCCTGAAACCCGTAGCCCATGCGCTTCAGCGATGGCCCGTAGGCGTCCATCGCCTGCATGAGCTGGCTGGCCGGCAGGTACGCCTGTTGCGCCGCCGCGCCCACCTGGTTGACCGCGTCCGCGCCGACGCTCCAGGTCTGCTGCATGCGCACGCCGGCGCCGGCGGTGGCGCCCACCGACTCATGCCAGATGCGCGCCAGGTTCAGGTATTGCTCGCCGGTGTGCTCGGCGTCGGCGCCGGACTCACCCAGCCGCTGACTGATCATCCCCACCGCGTCGGCAATCTCGCCGAACGACTCCGGCGATTTGGCCGCCAGCTCGGTCACCTGCTGCTCCATGCCGCGCAGCGCGTCGCTGGCCGCGCCGGTGCGCTGCTCCAGGTCCTGGAACGCGCCGCCGACTTCTCCCGCCATGCTGATGGCCGCCGCGCCGACGCCGGCGGCGGACAGCTCGACCAGTTGCAGTTTCCCCAGCAACGGATTGAGCGCCGCCCCCATGCCGTCGGTCAGCGTGTGCCACTGGCGCGCGGAGGCTTCGTAGGGGGCAATATCCAGTCTATAACGGTCGATTACGTCGACGCCTTCAATTTGCGCGCCCATGCGAGCCTCGTTTCAACAGCGCGGGATCCGCGCCCCAGCGCAGGCAGTCGTCAATCAGGCTGCCCCAATCAATCGGCGTCGCCTGCTTCGGCTGCCGGCGTTCCCATTCCCAGTTCTCGGCCTCCACCATGTCATCCAGCGTGACCGGGCGCATGGCCCAGAACAGCGCCTCGTCCCGGATGCCGAGATAGCCGTAGGCCAGTCGTTTCAGTTCTCGCCAGCGCTCGTCGGGGCTGGCGTGCCGGCGTTTTTTTGCGTGCCGGTGGTCGGCGTCGCGTCCGGTGGCGGCACGATCAGCACATCGAGGACGATGATCTGATGGATCACATCGGCGATTGCCCGCACCTGCCGCGGCGCAATTTGCTCTTCCACGTCCTCGACGGTGGTCCCGAGCGGCCACTCCGGCAACGTCAACGCCCACGCAAAGAGCGACACCGCTTCGAAGCGGCCCAGGCGCGCGTCGTAGAGGATATCCGGGAACATCACGTTCCGCGTCTCTTCTTCGCGAAACGCGGTCGGCACGCGCGCGTCACCCTCACCCTCCCAGGCGATGGGCACTTGCTGGATGGCGACATAGCCGCGCCGGCGTGCTTCCTGTTCAATCATCCGCTCAACGCGGAAGGTGATGGTCGGTTGGCACATGACGGTGCCAATGCGCAACACCGGGCGATCATCGCCGGCATCCTGCGCGGGGGACGGTGCTTTACGAACCATAAAAATACTCCTGCAAAAAAAGCCCGCGTCTCTCACGCGAGATGACGCGGGCTATCGGGACTCAACACCAGCCGCGACGAATTACGGCCAGGACGGCAGCGTACCGTTGAAGTCGGCCTTGCCCGGCTGGCGGTCGAACTGGACTTCGAGCTGGCGCACGTCATCGATGGCGCCGCCTTCGGTGTTGAAGGTGACGATGAACGGCGCCGTGTAGGGTGTCTCGTAGGCTTTCGCGATCAGCAGCGTGACCACGGCATTGTCGCCGCACTGATCGACAGTCGCCTTTAAGGCGACAATGGCGCTGGCCAGGCCGGGCGTGACGTTGCCGTCGGTGAGCGGAATGCTCTTCCAGGTGACTTCTTCGCCCACCTGGGTGACGACCTGGGCGCGATGCAGATTGCCGTCGCTGTCGAGTGCCGCCGCCGTGGTACGGCCTTTTTTCTCCTGCACCGGCTTGAAGCTCAAATCGGATTGGTGCAGCGGCAGATACGTCGGCGTGCCGGCGGCGACTTCCAGCCAGATTTTGTCCTTCGCGTTGAGGACGCTGGCGGGCAAGGTTAATTCGGACATGATGGACCTCCTTACGTGGTCGTGTGTTCCAGATTGATCAGGGTGAGGGTCGAGACCGTTTTGATCAGCACGCCGCCGGCGATGGACACGGTCTCGACAGTGCCCACGCTCTCACTGGCGACAAATTGCGCGTGCCACGCGCCAAAGGTGAGCCCCGGCGCCGCTGCCGTGGAACCCCACAACGCGCCGAAGTAGCCGACATCCGCCAGCATCCGTTGCTCGGCAATCAACTCGCTGCGGAGGCGATTCTCGCTATCGGGACAGGCGACAAAATTGCTGAATTGGAATGCATACGATTTCCAGCGCGGCGCGTTCCGATCGCGCACGGTGGTGGCAGTCGAGATCACGCGCTGGGAGACGTCCAGATAGCGCATGCGCTCATAGGTCGGCTCGATAGCGACCGACAGCGTCAGCGGCCCGTCCGCGGCGCGGTAGACGCCGGCGAGGGACGGGTCGTCGCGAATATACCGCGGCGTGCCACCGAGCGTGGCAGCCATCTCCCATCGCGTGTTATGGGCGTTCCAGGACAGCACCGAACCATCCGGATTGGTATAGCAGGGCTTGCCGTGGTACTGGCCCGGCATCGCGCCGGCGCCGGCATATAGCGCGTCATACCACCAGCCGCCCAGCCACGCGGCGTCAACGGCGCCGGTCACCGTGAGTCCGACCAGGCCGGCCGGCAGCACTACCGTGGCGATCAGCGCATCAAGCGGCGTCGTGTTGGTCATCGGATACGTCCTTTACCGACGGGGTAGGTTGCGCGGCCATCTCCGGCCCATCAGCGGGGATGTCCACCGCCGGGATGGCCGGCGGAATAGGAATTACCGGCGGAATTTCGAAACGCGGCGGGACCCGCCCGAACCAGGCGAGATAGACGCCCAGGCATTCCGGCAGCAGCCGCGATTCCATGACATGGACCGCGCGCAGCGTGGAGTCCCAGTGACACGGAAAACCACGCTCCTGCAACTGCAGGCAGAAGGGCATGTCCTCGCCGAATTTGTGCTGGGCAAATTCCGCGCCGCTGTGGATTGCCTCGCGATTGGCCAGCGCCACCGCGCCGGTGTAGCCGCACGGATAGATGTTCCCGAACTCATACGTTTTGAACGGGCGGAGATTGCCGGTTTGATCGATAAAGCCGGTATTGGGAATACGCCCTTTGATCGGGATGCCGATCGCGCCCATGGAGTCGTTGAAGATGAAGGAACCGAGATAGTTCTTATGGCCGTCGACCAACCCGCGCAGGATGCTCGGTACCACCAGGATATCCGAATCGATGGTGAGCCAGTAATCCGCGTCGCTGTCGCGCGCCGATTGCAGCGCGCGGTTGCGCAGCGCCGCCAGGTGCGGGTAGCCGCGGGGGCGGTCGGTGGTGTCGCGCGCGCTGGTGGCGTCATCGAGCTGCTCACCGGACTCTTCCACCACAATCGCGCGGAAACGCTCCGCGTAGGCCGTCTGGAAGCCGCGCAGCAGCGCGCCGGTGCCGTCGGTGCTCATATCATCCAGGAAGTAAAACGACAGGTCCTCCGCCGGCCAGTCCAGTTGCCCCAGGCAGCCGAGAAAATACGGCAGCACCCAGGCGCGGTTCTTCACCACGGTAGTGACATGGATATGCATCAGGATCCCCCCCAGGATTGTTTTCCGATCGCTTTGATCACCGGCAACGCGTCATCGATGCCCTGCTGCAGCCCGCGTTCGATGAAATGATCGCCGCGCTCGCCGGTGTCGTTCTCGTCGGTGTCGTGATTCATCTCGTCAAAATTCTGTTTCGCGGCGTAGATCACGCCGTTGGTGCGCAGTTCCACGGTTTGATTGTCGGGCAGCACGCGTCCGGTCACGCTGTTACGCAGCAGCCCGGTATCGACCGGCACAAAGCGCTCCTTGCAGGCCGTCTCCGCGCCGGCGGCGACCACGGTGAGCGCATGCCGGGTATTGCCATAAAACCGCTGCATGACCGTATTCAGTCGGTTTTTCGCCGCGCTCATGTCATGCTCGATGGAGGCCATTGGTGTTCCTGCCGTCTCATGCCGCACCTTGCGTGCCGAGATAGACGCGCCACTCCAATATGTTGCCGGACGGATCCCGACTGGGTCGCGCGTCGTTAATGCGAAAAGTCCGGTCATCACCGGCGATGGTCACCGTGCCAATGCGCGGCGGGGTGGTGAGAGAGGGTAAAAAGAGCATGGCGTCCGCCAGCACCAGCACGCCCGCCGCCGTCTGTCGGGTCACCTGATGATCGCTGACGCGACACACGGAAATAACCAGACCGCCGCCGGTTGCGCGATAGTGATTGGTGGGGTCCGGCGTCGCCGCGGACGTGAGCGTGCAGGATTGCCGGTAGCTCTCCAGCAGTTGTTGCCGGCTGACGGCCAGCGCGCGCGCGTCTACAGCGTTCATGTGCTTACTCCGAGCGGAAACCGCCCATTACGCCGGGCGGGAGGTAGGTGGGCAGCGGGCGACCGGGCGTCGCCTGCTGGACATCGGTTTGGCGAATGTCGATCCCGCGCCCAGCGGGTGACGACAACGGGTCGGCGATCAGGCCGGCGCGCGCCTTGTCGGCCAGCTCGCGCCAGGCGCTGACGCGGTCCGCCCATTGCTGGGTGAGTCCGTCGCGCTCGCCCACCTGGCTGGGCCGCTGGGCATATTGCAGCGCCAACGACTCCGCCAGGTGCGCCAGCGCGCCGGCAAAGCCCAATGCAGTCAGCAGGGCGGCAATCGTCTCATCCGCCACCAGCGCGGTGGAGACGTCCATGTCTCCCAGCGCCAGCCGCAGGTAATCTTTCCGAGTCGGGAGTGCCGGATCAAACGTTGCCGCCATGCTAACTCCTTTTAGGCCGCGATTTAGGCCGCGATTTTCATGGTGACGACACCATTGGGGTAGTAGATCGCGGGACCACCGTTGTGGCCGCGGTGGATTTCGATGTTGCGCGGGGTCTTGTCCGGGTCATCGATGACCTTAATGAACGGACCGGGCGCCATGTTCGGGTCGTTGGCGTTGCGCGTCTGGATATATTCCCCGATCATGTCGTTGTTCGGGCGCGTCCCGACCGCCACCGCGTAGCCGTCGGGCACGTAATAGTGCCAGACGTTGTTGTCGTCCAGATAGCCATCGTTCACCACTACCGGTTTGCCTAATTCGTAGTTGGCAAACAGGTTGGCGACGTCCGCGGCGCTGGGCAGCAGGTTCTTGCCGGCGAAGATGCGCGTGCCGATCTTGCTGCTGTTCAGGATATAGTTGTAGGTCTTCTGGTTCATGAAGATCGAAGACCCGGACCCGAAGCGGCAACTGGTGCCCTTCTCGAAGTTGACCTTCATGGCCAGCAGGTCCACGATGGGATTGGCGTTGCTGGCGTCGCTCCAGTAGGCGCCGGACATCCCGATACTGGTATCGGTGGACGTGTTGGCACTACGGATGTCATATTGACCGGCGTGCTGCAGCGCATTGGTACCCGGCGCATAGACCGAGAAAATGCCCATCGTGAGCAATGTCCAGATGTTCACCCGAATACGACTCACTTCACGCGTGATGAGGATTTTCTGCCGTTCGACCACAATGTCGTCGACGTTGATTACCGCTCCCGGCGCGTTGTAGGGCGCGCGGGTGGTCAACTCGCGCTCACCGATCACGCTCTGTTCCCCGTAGACGCCAGGGATCATGGAAAGCAGGTTGGCGCCCAGGTTCTGGATGCGCGGGAGCTGCCCGTCGTAGCCGCGGGCAGCCTGCAGGCCCTTGATGTTCTCGCGAATTATCCACTCCACCATCGATACCGGTTTGGAGGTGATGGGGAACTGCTGAAAGATCGGATCGGCGGTGAGCATGGCATCCTGGATCAGATCCGGCTCCAGCAGCTTCAGCTCATAGTTGGTTGGATACTGTACCTGGTAAGGCATGGAAGAATCTCCTTTCAAAGAGATGTTGCTGAACCGGAGTTACCGGACGAAGATTACCCCGTCGGCCAGCGTGCCGCTGACCAGGCGTCCCAACGTGGCCGCTGCCGCCGCGTCCAATCCGGACAGATCCTTCGTGAAAAAGAAACCGGTGACGTAGCATGGCACGGACAGGTCGTTGGAGAGGAACGGCGGCAACATCGGCACGTTGCCATAGATCACGCGTCCCAGCGGATCGGTGCGGAAGCTGGCGGGCGCGACGCCCACCGCGACCTGCCGACCGTCAGCATAGACGAATGCGGCGTTGACCGTCGGAGCGGGCACCGCGGCGCCGGTGAAGCCGTTCAGCGTCGTCTGCGAACCATCGGAAGTGCCCGCCAACATGCCGTTGACGTAGTAATTCACGCCGGTGGCGCCGGTGGGCAGCACGATCGCATCCACCTGAATACCCAGCAGCGGCGTACTGCCGTCGCTCTCTTCCACTTCCGCCGCCGGACTGGGCCGCGTTTCGCCGCCGGCGGTGAGGAAGGTATAGGCCACGGCGTGACTGCCGGCCACGAAGCTGGGCGTGCTGCCGGCCACCGCGGTGAGCGTCGGTGCTTCGGTGGGATCGGCCACTTTCGTGCCATCGTAGCCCACGTACAGCCCGAGCGGGTTGCCGGTGGTAGTGTGTACCACCGCGATGGTGGGATACGTGCCGGTGAGCGCCGAGGTGACCACCAGCAGCGGAGCCGGATACGCTGCCAGCGATCCGCCGAAGGTGAGGACGGTATCCGTGGGACATGCGCCGCCAGTGATGGTAACCGTCGCCAGATGATAGCCGGCCGCTTCCAGCAGCCCCTCGATGGCGATCTTCAAGTTGGCGTTGCTGATATTATAGGCCAGCGCCGCCGTGCTATGCGTCTGTCCGTCGACGCCGGTGAGCGACAGCGTGAAGGTGCCGCCGGTGACCGAGCCGCCGAAATCGAGCGTCTGCACGTCATTGGCCGCCGCGCCGGATAACTGCGCGACGATTTGCCCCTGCTGGATCGTTAGTCCGGGGGCGAAGTTTACCGATACCGGAATGGCGTCCTCGGCGTTATACGCCGGGATGAGCTGCTTGCCGGTATAATTCAACAGGTTAATGCCCATGTGCGTTCTCCCCTTTCATGAGAGACATGCCGTTGCCGGCGGATTAGTTCGCGCTCTTCAGCCCGGCCATCGCGCGGAGCGACTTCATGCGCGCGTCACTCGGCTGATTGCCGCCGGTGCTGGATAACGTGACAATCTGATCGCCGGCCACATTGCTGATCGCCTCGCTGAAGAACGGGGTCAGATCGGGCGCGGCGGCAATCGCGTCGGTGAGCGCTTTCATCTGCGCGCCGGTCTGCAAGGCGCCGGCGGCGGTGAAGGTCACCGCGCCGTTGTTGTCGGCTTTCGCTGCCTGGCAGAACAGCGCCGTCAGCGCGTCATGTTGCGCGGGTAACACTTTGCCGGCGCGCAACTGCGTGGTGAACCAGGCTTCCGCTTCCTGCGTCAGCATCCGTTCGGTGAGCGCGGCATTGGTCGCGGACAGGTGCACCGTTGCCGGGTCGGGGGCCGGCGGCTGGGGCGTGTCGGACATCTCTGCCGGCACTTTTCCGGTGCCTTTGCATTTCGGGCAGTCTTTCGTGTCGTCGGCAAACGCCGCCTTCAGTTCATCCTCCAGGATGTCTTCGGGCTTCTTTCCGCCGGCGAACAGGGCCAGGACACGGTCTTTGAGTGTCATGGGTTGGTCTCCTTTCGCTGTCGAATTCGCCGCGGTGAAAGCGGCTTGCAATTGCGCGTCCAATACGCGCGGATGGGTGGTGAGCGCGTTGCCGATCACCCGCTTGGTGTCGCGCGCCCACGCCAGGGAGGTTTTCAGGGTATCGCCCAGCACGCCGCGCGCCCAGGCGGGAATCAGCGTTTCCGCGTAGACATCTTTGCCGTCGCGCCACAGCCGCGTCAGTTCCCCCAGCTTGCCGTCGAACATGGTGGCGTGATGCTCCAGATCGTTCGGCACCGGGGTAAAGGCGATAATTGCCGCGTCGACTTCGGCCTCGGTGATGGAGAAGCCCTTGTCGGGATAATCACCCACTTCGAACGCCTTGCCGACATACGGCACCAGGTCGCCCTGGGGCGTGCCGACGGAAAAGTCCACGCTGAACTGCTTCACCGGGTCATAGACGGTGCGGCGCTGCACTTCCTCGCGTTGCCCCAATGACACCTTGCCGTCATCGCCGACGGTATACGGCGTCTGGTAGAGCTTGCCGTCGTCCTCATAATCCTTCCCGCCCGGCTTCGGCATCCGATGGACCACCTTGTCGTCAAACATGTCCTGCACGTGCCAGTCCTGGCAGCCCAGCGCGGCGCACACGGCGCTTTTACGATCATTGTGGCTCATGGAGTCGGTCATACAATCACCTCGGAAGGGAGCGCGATAAAAACGCCCGCAGGCGGGGCCTGCAGGCGTGTGGGAGTCGGTATGGTGTTGGGATGGAATCGGGAGGGTTAGTCGATGTCGCCAGCTTCATGCGCGGCTTCGAGCAGCATCTTCACCTCGTTCTCGTAGTTGATCTCGGCCTGACGACGCGACATGCCGTACTGCTTCATATACGAAGCAATCGAGTTTTCCTTATGCTCCCGGTCGCACTGCTCCCGGAACTCTTTGTGCGTCATTTTAGCCACTGTAAGCCTCGAAACAAGGAGTCGATCGCATTATAGATCGGCTGAAAGTCTTCCTGACTCCAGACAAATCGGGTCATATTCCCACGCATCCACGATAACTCCTGACTAGCAACAGGATCATCAGATTTCGTGGCCACATATTGCGCGTAACTGCGTGCCCATAATTCTTTGGGACTCAAGAGATACTTGCGGTATTTTTCATCGATATCAGCTGCAGTAATCTCCTTGAACCTTTGACTATTATCTACCGCTTTTTTCCAGGCGTCAACCTTTTCGGGATGACCAATGGTTGTCGCGCCTTCACCAGGGAGCGCCTGATAGTCGAGAAAATGTCCTAACTCATGCAAGGTTGCCATGACCGGTGCGGGGTGTTTACCGACATTGTTGATTTCAACCAAATGTGACGCGTTGGTATGTTGACCGTGAACGCCCTCGGGAAGACGCACCGATTTAATGACCGTCTTTGCCGGTTTCCCGTCGCCATGCACGCTATCAATGACTTGAACTGCGTGCTTGATCGCCTTCCGGTTCTTCGCGCCAGGCCCGGGTAACACCAGTGCGTCGCTGATGGCTTTTCCCAATGGTGATTGCTTTTTGATCTCAACCACCGGGAAGGTCTCCAGACTTTTTGTCAACGCGTGGTGCCCATCCTCCTGGGAAATCTTCCCGCTCGCCATCAGTGCACTGACCGACTTCACATTCGCCGTCGGCCCCCACTTCGAGGCTTTGCGCTCCACCAGGTCTTGCAACGTAATCGCGCCCGACTGGTACAGTTTAAACGTCGCCTTGCCCAGTATTTGCTCCTGCACGTGCGGCGGCTGCTGGGCAAACCACTCCTCGCCGGTTTCGCGCGAAGATGACATTCCTTCTATAACTGGTGTTGTCGTGCAACGGCACGCCGGATGTCCGCCGAATTGTTCCGACAGCGGATGCACCGAGCCGTCCAGCGCCAGGCACGTCGGGCAGGAGCGCTTGGAGCGCGTTGCCAGCCAGCGCCACCCGCTGATCATCTCATCGTTGTTGGCGTAGTTCGCGCGCCCGGCTTCCCGGTAGGCCCGCACGCTCTCTTGCCGGGCGATCAGCACCGCGCGGCGGCGCGTCAGGTCCTGCTGCGTGTCCTGTAGATTCCGCGCGATCGTCGCCGGCGCCAGTCCCTGCGCGACCCCGGAGAAGAGCGTCTGCTTCAACGCACCCAGGTTCTCCGCGCTGACGGACCGCAAGGTGTCGGCTAACGGACTGCCGTCGGCCATGATGCCGACGAGTTGGTGGAGCGCATCGACCGGGAGATTGTCAAAACTGGATCCCAGCCCGATCTCCCGCGCCATGGCGTGGGAATCCGCGATCCCCGCGGCGACATTTTCCCATTGCGAGCGCGCGATCAGCCGCACCGCGCGCCGCTCGATGACCGCCATCTCCTCACGCAGGTGATCCAGCAACGCCCGCGTGCGCTTGAGTTTCCACTCTTTCTCTTCCGCGGTGAGAATTTCGACGGTGGGAATCTCGCGTTTGAGCTGTTTGATCTGCTCCTGCAGCGACAGCTCCAGCGGATGGTACAGCCGCAGCAGATCGCGGGTCAGCGTCGCTTCGCGGTCCAGTAGCGCGTCACGTTGGAGGCCGCCCAGCGCGCGCAGCGGATCGTCGTTCATGCACCGTCGTCTCCCTCGCCGTCATCCTGTTCGCCGTCATCCAATTTCCCCGCGCCGCGCGGACCGGCGTAGAGGCGAGCCATTTCGCGTTGCTGCGCGTCGCGCGCCTCCTGTTTATCAGCCTTTTCCTCCACTTGCGCGTCCAGGTCGCGCTCCGGCAGACCAATCTGCGCATCGATGCCCGGATATTGCGACTCATGCAGGTAGCCGGCGCTAGTGAGCGCGGCGATCATCGTGCCGAACTTCTCAGTGTCGCGGCTGGTATCCGCGGCGAGCATCATCAACGGCGCATAGGCCGTCGCGTCCTCGCCCCAGTTCAGTTTGACGACCGTGAGAATGACATCGCGGTAAAACGCAACTTCGACCTGGCGCTGAATGTAGGACACAAACGTGCTGGCCACATCGCGCCCCGTCTCGCTGTCCGCCTTGCTGCTGTGTTCGGCTTCCAACAGCGCCCGCGTCGCCATCACGACCGCACGCGCCATCTGCTGGTCATACAGCGTAATCGCGGTCGTATAGGCTTCCCCGGCGCCTTGCGCTTGCAGCACCTTGAATTCTTTAATGTAGCGCAGCGCGATCGCCGTGCTGTTGGAGAACTCGGCCAGCTTCGTCGTGACCGCCGATTCCGCCGGCAGGCTGATCGGCACGCCGGCGCGGTCCTTTTGAACATTGCCGCTCGCATCCACCGCCGTCACGTTCGGCGCGTCGTTGTCCAGCAGCGCCGCCAGGCTCGGTGTTGCGTATTGCTTGAGGTATTTAAAGTAATCCTGCCATGCCTGCTGCTTGAGCCACCAGGCGTTATACGCGGCCCGCAGCAGCGAGCGCCCGCGCGGGTCGGCCTGATGCGTCTCCGTGGTCAGATGCCAGAACTTGGCCCGCGGGATCACCCACTCAACGGGAATGATACCGGATGCCTTCTCGGTCGGCACGATGCCCACGCACTGCAAAAAACGGTCCGTGACGTAGCTGTAGCGATAGCGGTTCTTCACCCGCAGCGCTTGCAGCACCAGGCGATTGCCGTCCGGCTGAAAGACCAGCTCGGCCAGGCTGTGCCCGAACGCCAGACAGTCCAGCATGTCACTGACGATCGCCGATAGCGGCTGCTGTAATTCATCCATCATCGCTTCGACGCCGGCGCGAATCTCTTCACTGTGCGCATATTCGGCCTGCGCGTTCTGGTCGGTGTTCCAGGCGCTCGGCTTTGGCACCTTGCCGACAAAACGCACCCCGGACGATAGCGCCTGAATCTTCAGCGAGCGGATCGCGGAGGAAACAGTAGGGTCGTTGAGCATCTTTTCATAGATGTCCAATCCCAGGTCGCGCTCAACATCGTCCGAGGGCCGCGGCAGGCTGCGCAGGTAATTCTGCAGCAGTGGACCGTAGTAGCTATTGGTGGCGATTTGGCCGGGAATGAATTCCAATCCCCAGCCGATCGGCTTGGCCGCGACTGCCGCGTCCATCTCCCGCGTAGCCGCCGACGCGACCTCATACGGGTCCTGTTGGATGCGCTCCGGCAGATCGGAGATACGCGGCTGTTCGGTTGAAGCGTTGCGTGGCGCCATGAAGAAACCTACTATCGTGCGCGATACGTCTGTACCTCGGTGCGCGCCCCGCCGACCATCACCGCGGAGGAGGCCGGTTCCGGCGCAAAGGCCAGCGCCAGCGCGTCGGCGTGGTCCGGACTGGACAGCCCGCGCTTGCGCATATCCTCCTTGGACTCGATCAGAATGCGCCCGCGGCTGTCGAACTTGTATTTGATGCTGGCCAGTTGCCCGGCCAGGTCGTCATCGGGGGGCAGCGCCATCTGCCCGTCGCGCAGCAGCTCGCGCAGGTTCCAATACAGCTCCGCGCGGAGATTGGCAAAGCGCTCGGTGTCCCGCGGTGCTTCCGCCACATTGATCGGCGCCACCGGCTTTCCCTGTTCGCGACAGCGGTCGTAGACGCCGGCGCCGACGCCGATCACATCCACCTTCACCATGGTGGCGCCGGTCTCGCCCAGCGCGTGAATCACTGCCCCGCACAGCGCCATCAAGTCGCTCTTCGCAATCACCTGATAGATGGTCACCCGTGGACCGCGCCGCAGGATCAACACCGACTTGTCGCTGCCGAAGCGCGCCACGTCAACGCCTAACTCCACCGGCGCGCCGGGCAACGTCTCCGCATAGCGCGCCTGCGCCGCCTCGACCCATGCCAATGAAATCAGCGTGTCGTCGCCTTGTGTCGGAAATTCACCGAGTACGCGCGCCGACCAAAGCGGGGAATCCTCGCCCCACTTGATGCGTTTCTCCTCCACCCACGCCGGCGTGATCAGATAGGGGCGCACCACCGCGCCGGCCCGCAGGTTGGGCGAGTCGAAGGCACTGATATGAATTTTGTGATAGAGCGGGGAGCGAAAGGCGGTGTAGAACTCACCGGACAACTGCGTCGGGTTGCCGATCAGCAGCAACCGCGCGCCGTCCGAAGTGAGAAAGCCTTCCGCCGCGTCGAAGATCGTTTGCTCGATGCCGCTGGCTTCGTCGCAGATCAGCAGAATATCGCCGCTCGCGGCATGGAACCCTTGAAAGCGCTCCGGTTCATTGGTGGATAGCCCCAGCGCGTACCACTGCTCGGAGAGCGTGTATTCCGTCTTTAGCGGCTTGCTGCCCAGCGGATAGGCGGATAACACGTGTGCCGCGCGAATCTCGCGCCAGAGCAAGTGTTCCACCTGGTGCCACGTCGGCGCGGTGGTCACCACCAGGCTATCCGGGTGCGTCAGCAAAAACCACAGCGCCACCCAGGCCGCCACGCGCGTCTTGCCTATCCCGTGACAGGAGCGCACCGCCGTGCGGCGATAGTCGCGCACCGCCCGCAGCACCGCTTCCTGCTTCGCCCACGGATCGACCGTCAGCACGTGGCGCACGAACCAGACCGGATCACGCCGGCTGCGTCGTATCCCCTCCAGCTCGATCGGTATCAGTGTCGTCATGCGCCATCGCCTGCCTCATCAAGTCCGCGAACGACTGCACCTCCAGCTTCCCGGATAATTCGCGCTTCTCGGTAATCATCCCCAGATGCTTGGCTAGCAACGTCAAGGCGTCGGGCTTACTCCACAGGCGGAATTCGACTTCGACCTCGACAATCGGCTCGTCGTCCTTGCGGGGGATCGTGCGCCGCTTGCGCTTGACCGAGGAGACCGCGCGCATCGCCGCGTCGGGCGCACCGGGAACAAGTGTGAGTGAACCGTCGTCAGTGATTACATAGTTGCGAAGATCGGAGAATCCGAGTAGGGCAAGCTCACGAAGAACATTATCAACTGTTATTTCAGTACGTTTGGAGCGCTCATCCTGGGCGGATTGAATCGCCTGCTGAACCTTAACAATTCTTAACAGGCGCGCGCCGCCAGCCGCGGCAACCGTCTCGCTGATCGGTAGTTTATCCTGTTGTTGATACGCATCCTGGTAGGCGTGCGTTGCGTTCAGATCTACCAGGTACGCGTCGACGAATCGTTGTTGTTTCTCGGTGAGTTTGGCGGTCATAAGCGGCTACCAGAAAGTATTCGAAGTCCCGCTGCTCCCGCAGCACGCGTCTGATGGCTTCATTCGCGGTCGGGTCTCTCCTACACATGGCGGTCCCTCGGATAGGACAGCATTTCCAATACCCCGAGAGCACGTCGCCAGGGCAGGCGCGCGTCGAACTGGATGGTATGACGCGGCGGCGCGAGCAGACAGTAGAACAGGAAGATGGAGAGCATGGAGAGTCGATCCTGTAGCGGAATTTCCCGCGCGGCGCCGGACACCGGGACTGCCGTATAAGCCGAGAACGCTGCTGCCAAAGGAGAATCACCGGCGCCGCGCGGGATGTTTCACACGGGTGCAGCAGGTTGGAGGATCGTCCGCCTGTCTGCACCCGCGCTCACATTAACAGGTTACCAGTTCCGAGCGCCGGAAATAGGTGCGCTTCCGGCAACGAACCGGGAAAATACCGGCATGTTTTTGGGCGCAATACGGCAACAATTCGGCACTGATTTGACAGAACAGGTTATCGGCGATCAGCGCGTAGTCCTGCTGCAGCGCCTTGCGCAGCGAAGAGGCGACGACATTCGCGCCCACGTCGTTATAGGAACAGCGCTGCGCGAACCGCCGCCGAATGGCCTCCTGATGATCAGCCGGCAGCAGCCCCAACACGATCTGTAGCCGTTCCTCGATATAGGAATACTCCTCAATGATGCCGGCGTAGAATGCTTCGTTACGCTCTTCCGCCTGGAGCACGGCCAGATACTCCGTCCGCTCCGATCGCGCGGCGGTCCGTTCCACCGGGTCGGGGATGCTGCCGCTTTTCCCACGCGCGGAGGGCGCATCATAACGCATCACGCCGGAGGACGGATAGACGCCTTCCCCGCGAATCCGCTCCAGCCGCCGGCGGCAGGCCGTCAGGTCGATCTCCGCCAACTTCCGAAGATGCGGTATATCGTGAAAGTAGAGCGTTAATAGCGCTTCGACGTGTCCGTAATTCATCGTATGATCCTCCTCTGTCCAGTGCTGCGTTTTCCATGTTGCGTCTGCATGAGCCTAACTTGAAAAATGGCTCACCCTTATGGCGCATTTATGCCGGCTGATTTATAGTATACCATCGAGCGGGAAGAGACTGACGGTGACGCTCGGAGCTTCCCCATAAACCTTGCTGACCAGCAATTCCACGACCTGGCTGTCGTCCAGGTAAAACCGTCCGTTCATTGCGTCCATCACCAGCTTCGCCAGATTGTCCGTGTCCGGCTTGCGCGTCGGTCGAATGGCACCGGCCAGCATCGCCGCGCGTTTGACCGCGCTGGACTTCGGCATCAGCAATACCGCGATAATCTCCAGCCGCAGGATACCCGAGAAGGGCACCTTCGGCAGATACGGTCGAGCCAGCGCCAGAAAATTCCACTCCTCGGTCACCGTGCGCGCATCGGTATAGACCGTCGCATGTCCCCCGGAGCCGATGGCGGCTCTGGGGCGTCCTTTGCCTGCGGGATGTCCGGGAATCGTGAAGGTTAGCATCGATGTCTCCTTTGATTTTCAGCACGTACAGCACGTACAGCAGATAATTCTCTTAGTAGCTACTTCTGGTCTTTTGGTCTTCTGCTTTTGGTGTCTCTTATACTGACGGAAATCTTTTATAACGATGTGCTGTATCTGCTGTATCTGCTTTTGGTACACCAAAGACCGTAAATTTACGCTCAAAATGTCAAAGATAACAAAAACAATTACCAGGTTTCGCAAGTGCTGATTTTCAGCACATCCAGCACATGAGTAAAATGGTAATGTCTCTTTTTCGTCATGTTACGCGTTTTTTCATCCGCTTATCACCTCTATAAGGATGTTTGCGTGTGCTTTATAGAGGTGATAAGGAGCATGCTTCATGCCTTATCGTATCGATAAGGGAGAATCCCATCGGCTTATAGAGGTGATAAGCCGATTTTTTGCGGCTTATCACCTCTATAAGACACAGACCAAATGGCTTATCGATACGATAAGCGGTCAAAACAGATGTCCTTGCGCGGTCGCGCTCCGGTTCATACTAAATCCTCTAAACGCCACGGCGGCTTCACCGCGTCGTGAAACAACACTGGGCAGTATTTTCGTCCGCTCGGATCGATAATGTGGCAGTGGGTGTCCATCGTGCAGTGCTCGCAGAGACCGCGATCGTGGATGGTCGGGCTGCACAGCGCTCCGTGGCAGCGCATCAGTTCCAGCGTCTCCGATGGGATCAGGCCGTCGAGGAAGTTGTCGTACAGCCAGGTCGGCTCCCGGCGCTTGTTGTAGACGATGACATGGTAGTGCATTACCGCGCTCCTGCCAGAATGGACAAGCAGAGTTGTTTCGCCAGTTCCACCGGCACGGAATTGCCGACCTGCTTCACCTGATCAGCCTGCGTGCCGGTGAAGGCGTAATTCTTTGGAAACGACATCGCGGCGCCTAACTCACCGGGATATAGCATCCGATAGAGAATATCGATCAGATACGTGACGCCTTCGAGCTCGACCATTCGTGGACGGTAAAGTTCGTCCGGATCGTTCAGTGCGCGTAGCAAATGCTCGCCCATGCCGACTTGTGGATGTACCAGCCCGAAGCGATCAACGGTCGTGATTGTATCCAGCGGCGCATCGATGGATTGCGCGGTGCCGGTCGCGTAATATTTCGTCAGAAAAGGAGAAGGAACCGCCAGGTGAAGAGCATGCGCGGTCTGGGTCGGCAATGGCAGCGAGATTGTTGCCGCCGTCGATTTCCCTTTCTGGTTGATCAGAAAGGGCTGTACCAGACCGTAATGCTGAAAGTTCGCGGTGACCGTAGGTAATGGCTCATCAACCGAACAGGCATCATGCCCGCCGTAGAGCTTCGAAAGGTACGGCTGCATCAGGCCGAGATGCTGACCTTCCGCGCAAATAGCCGGCAGTGGTTTATCGACCGGCAGCGCGTCGGCATGGTTGCGAAAGACCACCAGCGCCGGCTGTGCCAACGCGAATCGATTGGAGGTGTCTGCCGTCGCTAACGGTTCGTCAATCGATCGCGTGCGCCGGTCGCCGCTCGATGTGCCGGAATGATCGCCGTGATATTCCACCAGGTATGGCGCAAGGCCGCTGAATTTCTCCAATCCCGCCATAATGCGCTTCATCGTCGCTGGACAAAGCGGCTTCGAGCGTCCGTAGATGCTTTTTCCCGGCATATTCCAATCGATGATCTCCCGCGCCGGCCGCCACTGCGAGCGGCTGTGCGTCGGGAGTGGCCAGCGAACGAAACCGCGCTTACTGGCGCGAATGAACAGCCGTTGCCGACTGGTCGCATCCCCATAATCCGCTGCGCACAGCACGCGCCAGTGCACGGTATAGCCCAGCGCGCGCAGATCGGCGACGAACTGCTGAAAGTGTTCGCCGGCGCGTTCCGGGATAGGCCGCAGACGCAGTTTCTTCACCGGATAATCGTCAGGGTAAATCGGTCCCCAGCGCTCGAACTCTTTCACATTCTCAATCAGCAATTCCTCAATATCCAATTGCCGTGCCCAATCCAACACGTAAGAAGCCGAGCTTCTGCGCTGATCGTTGATCGGCTTACCACCGCGCGCGGAACTGAAGAAGATGCACTCCGGTGAAGCAACCAATAGTCTCAACTTGCCACCCGGCACGACCTCGCGCGGATTCAGCGCTTCGATGTCTGCCCACAGATGCTGCACCCCTGGGTGGTTCAACTGATGCGTCACAATGGCCGTCTGCCAGTGATTGACAGCGAACAACCGCACGTCCATCCCCAGTTCGCGCGCGGCAAGTAATAATCCGGTGCTCGTGCCTCCGGCGCCGCAGAAGAGATCGGCGGCCTGAAAAGTGGTGGTCATGATTTTCCTCGTAACTGCCGCCAAACCTCGAGCTCCACATTATCCGGCATCTTCCATACCCCCAACGACCCTCGACAGGGGATGGGAGTTTCGCATGTAGTCACCGCGGCTTTCACCCAGCAGAAGGGGCCGAACGCCCACGGGCTGTTTATCTCGCGCTTCTCCTCATCGAGCGTGAGGACGCGGGAAAAGATGATCGTCCCGATGATCGCGCCATAGACGCAGAGGCCGCTATCGGGATCGCTGGCGTCGAGAATATTCTTCGTCACTACCAAATGGCGAAAGTTCCAAAATTCGTCAAAGGATTTTTGCTTTGACGCGTGAAGGGCAATGGGGACACCGAGATATTGCGTCGGAAGCCGCCAGGAACGATTCTCAATGTCTTTTGGCCCGAGCAATTCCGTGGCCCACGGCTGTTTAACTGACAAAGCTTTCATCCAATCTCCTCAATCCGGTACATCCCCGGCTCGTTCATTCGCATCATGTTCCAGTGCAAGCAACTCCCGCAGGAGTGCTGCGTCTCCGTTCCCCGGCGAATCTGCCAGCGCGCCCGGCGGTGACACTTCGGGCACGTCGGCGGGTCGGAGCTTTTTGCCGGGGGTGGCACTAATGTGTAGGTGGGGGGTGATTCAGTCATGGTAATTTCACTCCCACGTATTTATTCGCATCCGCCATCCAGTAAAGACACTCGCGATACCATGCCTGTTGCGGGGTATCAAGTCGCACATCGGTATACCGCGCGTCAGGCATATCCACAATACGAGCAGCATAGATTTCAGCGAGATGGAGCGCCGCCATAGCGTTATCGTGCAGTGCGTAAGGGGTCATCATCACGTTTCACCTCACCTTCCTTCTCCATATACTCCGTGACCGCGGCGTAAAATCCCTCACGGCTGGTTGACTCGCTCATCACTTCACGGACGAATATGCCAAGGTTGGCGTCGTCTGACATCTCATCCACCTGCTCCCGCAGTTCTAATCGTTGTACGGAAGCAGTAAACTCGTCGTCTTTGGCTGCTTCACATAATGCAAATTGGTGGTACAGCGTACTCGCCATACTGTCTATTTCAGCAGTCAGTCGTGCGTTCTCCGCTCGGAGTCGCTCTACTTCCGCCAGCAACGCAGGCACGTCGGCGCGCGCATGGGCGATGAAGGCAGCGTCAGGGTGGTCTATGTTTGCACACCAGCTAAAATGATGCTCGCGATTATGGTGTGCCTTGAGTAGTGTTTCACAGCGATGCATCAAATCTATTGCCATGTCGCGGAATCTAGGAGCAGCGCCACCCATTCCCCACCTGACGCAATCCATCACGATAGTGCGATAGTTGGAATATGTTTCCAGTACCACGGTATGGCATGAAGTGTTGACGTTCCAGTACCATTCCCCCGGCGTTGCCGCCTGTTCCCGCGCTTTAATTTCCGCTAGCCGCTCCGCACTCATCGGCGCGACCGTCGCTTGCTCGGTGTTCGGTTTTTCGTTACTCATCATTTCCCGTCCCCTTCTCCGCAAATTGCCCGCAGGCGTCCCGCCCACAGCGCCAGTCCGTTCCCGGTCCGTTCGTATCCCCGAACAACGCGCATTTGTAATACCGGCCGGCCAATTGCTTCACATAGAGATGCTGGCAGTCCTTGCAGCGTTTACCGGTAGGTCCGCGCCCATGCCGCTGAATCATTTTGTGCGGTGGCTTCACCGGCGGATGCGTCTGAAACCACTCGTCACAGAGTGTCTGCGGGCTGTGCCGCTCACTCATAACAATCTCCCCTGCGGACCCTTCGGCTCTCGCTGCTTTTCCTTGAACGCCTTGGTGGTTCTCCCGCCGCAATTCCGCACGATGTATTGCCCACTCAACGCCGCCATGGCCCCGCCGCAAGCATCGGCGGCGTGCTCATCTGCCGGCAGTTTGAGCGTGAGTCCAAAAATGATATTGGCATACCACACCATCGCCGGCTTCTGTGCTCGACCATCCCCGGTCAGCGCTTTTTTCGCGGTTCCGGGTGCGATCTCACCACGCCAGGGCAGTTCGAAGCGCCGGGCGTAGCTCTGCAACACACCGATGACCCCGTTGGCCTTCGCTCGGATGGACAATCCGCGCCGATCGTAGCCGCAGGGTTGTTCAGCAGATACGCCGGTTTTCTCGTTGTGGCCATGTTTGATCGCCGCCGCCGCCGTGAAGAGCGCTTCGAGTGCCGCGTCGCCCTCGGTCGTCCCAAACTTGATCGTCTGGTAGGCGTGCAGGGTATACTTGCTGCCTTCGCGGGAAAGGAGCACGCCGGCTCCGACCTGGCTCGTGTCAAAGAAAAGTATGGTGCTGGTTTTCATGCTGCGGTCTCCTCGGGAAAGTCGAGTTCGGGAATCTCCGGCAGTGCTTCACGCACCGCGACCGACTCAATCGGCGCGGTCAGTTTTGCCGGCGCCTTCACGTTCGGGTTCTTCGCCAGCCGCACGATGTTGAGATGCTCGTGGTATGCCTCCGCGTTCAGGCCCGCCTTCCACACCCGGTAACGTTCCCAACCCTCTTTCGTCTCCAGCCGCGTCCGGGACTGATCCGGCGCATACCAGACCCGCCCCGTTTCGCCGCTCACATGCAGCACGAAGTTAGGGTGCTTCTGCGCCTGCTTTTCCGCTCGCGCCTCGTCAATTTCAACGAGATACGCCGTCGCGGCTTCGGCGTGATCAGCGGCGTTGCATTTGTTCGCTAGCCAGCGCAGCGCTGACTCCGGGATGTCGCAGAGACGCTGACCCCGGTACTCTTTCAGGATGGTGTTGACAAAATTGGCGCTCTCAACTACTCCGGTCGTCATGGCTAGGCCTCCAGAATCTGCACAGCGGATAGCATCAGGCGCTGCACCTCGGCACGGGGAATCTCGTCGGGGGTATTCATCCCGGCCAGCCGCAATGTCTCGGCGCGGAGCTCATCCGTGGTGAATTTTCTTCCCTCGGAGAACATCCGCAAAAAATCATAAAACCGATTCCCGCCCCCTGCCGTTCCCGCCCCCTCGGGCACTGTGGGTTCCGGATCTGAAATTTTCAAAACCTCCACCGCCACGCCCTCAATCACCGGCAAGGGCGGCACCACAGCGGGATGCGTTGGGGGTATAGGGGTTTCGGTATTCGGTATTCGGTATTCGGTATACGGTGTTTGGGTAACCGTTTCGGGAACTGTTGACATAACCGTTTGGGTAACCGTTTCGGGAACTGTTGACATAACCGTTTGGGTAACCGTTTCGGGAACTGTTGACCCTATCTTTTTCAGGAGAACGCCCTTCAATTCGTTAAAATACGGCGCGTCCGGCAGTGAATCCGAGAGGGATTTCAGTAACGGGGATGGCGGAAGCTCCGTAGTAACTTTGATAGCCGCTTTGATCTGATTTGGATTTTGCAGAGGGTTGTGCTGCAAAAATGTGCGTACCAAAACTAGGTGATACCGGTCATCATATGCGATCATCGCATCATCGCCCGAACTGTGAAATTTTATTGATCGGTTCACTTTTTTCACGGACCATTTCAGTTTCTCTGCCGCAGCAGCAGCATAAAATCCATAACAGCCCAAAATATTGACCGATGGATTGGAGAATAGATAGATGGCAAAGTACAGATCATCTGCCGTCCACTCCGGGTGTGTGTCCCAAATTCTGCGTAATATGCGACTGTAGCGCGCCTCTGACATAACCTCTCCTCTCGGGAAATCTAACCCCTCGCGCCGCCGTCCGACCGTTGCCGGCCGGGCCGCGGTGTCAGGCGTCAGATGGTGAAGATTGTCCGTAAGTCCTCCAGACTGATTCCGTAGACGCCACCGGTCTCCAGCGCCCGGAAACGCGGTAGTGTGCTGTTCGGTACAGGGGGTAAAACCTCGCATTTTCCGTGAAGGGCGTCGGTGAACGTCTTACCAATAAACGCATCCAGCGCAACCGGTATGTCGTCCGAAAAGTCGGGCATCTCCCGTAGGTCTTCGTTATGCCGTTTGATGTGGACACAGTTCGCTTCGCGGATTGTTTTGCCCGGCGCCGCGATAAACATGGCTAGTCCGATCAGGTATTCGGTTTTAAGGTTGATCTGAATTACTTGCATACTTCCCTCTCTCACCCCTCACATCGGCGGTAAATCGTCATCCCATGCCGGTCCGGTCGGCGCGGGAACGGGTGGCTCGATAGTCTTAATGGTCAGCGGTCCCTCGGTAACCCGCGTCGCGATCATCTGGAATCCGGCCGCGCGGATACGGTTGTAGATTTCCTGGGAGCGTTTCGGTCCGCAGCGTTCCAACCCATCGGCCAGGATGAACTTGGCTGGCGCCAACGCCATTGCAAGGCCGATAAAGGTATCCAGAATGTGGGCGTCGCCGAACTCGGCTAGCAATTGCAACTCGCCGTTTTGATCGGGGAGCATGAGTTGTCCATTTTCGATCATCAGCCCCGTGATCGGGCAATCAGCAGTAGCAAAGAGTGCACGTGGCAGCGCGTCGATGGCCTTCACTTTTGCGTCGAGTTCCTGCCAGTCGATCTCTTTCTCTTCGCGGTCCTCGCGCTTGCGCTGGGAAAATTGCAACGCCTGCCGTTCCCGTAAGTGTTGTGCATGCGCCTGGTCGAAGGATTTCAGCAAGACTTCGTAATCGGCAATTTGCACGTCGATTTCGCTGGTATCACCCGGTTTCCCAATTTGTGCCAACGAAACTTCATGCTCAATGCGTAAT
>Ga0118677_10002045_pt1 | contig 41449 bp, 36 predicted proteins | sample AliMusrvi5mmetaG_FD_86154 | JGI IMG/M metagenome (GOLD analysis project Ga0118677, IMG submission 86154)
GTACGGGCATTATTCGATGGGCATGAAACAGCGCCTCGGCATCGCATCGACGCTGCTGCGCGACCCCGAACTGATCATCCTCGACGAGCCCACCAACGGGCTCGACCCGGCGGGGACCAAAGAGATCCGCGACCTGATCCCCACCCTGGCGCATGAGAGCAGGGCCATCTTCCTGTGCAGCCATCTATTGCACGAGGTGGAGCTGGTTTGCGACCGCGTAGCCATAATAAAAAAAGGGACGGTTATCGCCGACGCGCCCGTAAAAGAGCTTTTAACCCGGGCCAATCAGATACAGATACGCGTCGACCGGCCGGGCCTGGCGATGTCTGTGCTGTCTGAACTCACCTGGGCCAAGGCCGCCATCAAGGATGACGGCTACATCGCCGTCGATGTCCCTGCCGGCAGTGAAGCCCGCGTCAACCAGGCCCTAGCCGAGAAAGGGCTATATGCATCCGAAATCACCAATCGCACGACCAGTCTCGAAGAAGTATTCCTGCAGTTGACCGGAGGTGCCAGCGGTGATTAGACTCATAGGTTCCGAACTTTTCAAACTGCGCAAACGGTTGATGACCCGTGTACTCTTATTCGTGCTCATGGGCATCCTTATCCTTATCCCATTCCTGCTGCTGGCGATTTCTAACGCAGTCGGTGCCTCCGGGATCGGCGGGAGCGGAGACGGTGCGAGGATAAACGCCCTGCTTGGCCTGTCCTCGGCCCTGCCTTTCTCGTTTTCCCTGATGGCGTCATTCGGCAGCGTGCTGGCCATCATCCTGGCGGCAAGCTCTATCGGTAACGAATACAACTGGAAAACGATACGCACGGCGCTGATTTCCAGCGAGAGCCGATTCAAATTCCTTACCGCCAAACTTATATCCCTCGCGATACTGGTTTTCATCGGTTTGCTGGCGGGGGTCGTGGTCAGTTTCCTGACAAGCCTGGTCACCAACGCCCTCGGCCATTACGCCTTTGATTTCAGTTTCGCGACGGGTTCGTACGTCTGGGCACAATTCCTGCAGTTCTGGCGCACGTTCTTCATCATCGTGCCCTTCTCCCTGCTGGGTTTCATGATGGCTATCGTGGGCCGCTCCGCCATGCCGGGCATCGCGACGGGTATCGGCGTGTATTTCCTGGAGGGTATCATCACTACCTTCATGACGCTGGCCGGCGGCTGGATAGCCAAGGTGCCGTTCTACCTGATGACAGCCAACGCCAACGCTATCACCGCGCTCAACAACCTGCCCCAGGGATTCAGGGGGGGAGGGGGCAGCGGGACCGGGACCAGTGCGCTGGAAAACCTCCCGACCGCCGGGCACGCATTCCTGATCCTGAGCATATATGCCGTGATATTCATGTTCCTCGCATACTACCTGTTCAAAAAGAGGGACGTAACCGGATAACTGCCCGGTGATTTGTTGTCCTTCGGGTGTCCGCCCGACAAAATAAATAAAAAGGAGCCCGGTTACTAAGCTGGGCTCCTTTTTATCAGTTTAAAAAACGTCTAAGGTTATTTCAGACTATCAATTCCGCCGTTTGTTTCACGATGCTGACGAATTCGGCGGGCTTCAGGCTGGCTCCGCCGACCAGCGCGCCGTCTATCTCGGGCTGTGCCATGAATTCACCTGCGTTAGCGCCTGTGACGCTGCCCCCGTAGAGGATACGCGTCAGGCCGGCGGTCTGGCCTCCGATTATAGCTGCCAGGACATCCCGTATCATTTTGATAGTCGTATTTGCCTGAACTGCCGTAGCGGCACGCCCTGTTCCGATGGCCCAGACGGGTTCATAGGCGACTACAAGCCCGACCGCATCCTGGATGCCATCGAGCGACTCCCTGAGGTGAGCCCCGACAATGTCATCGGTCTTACCGGCTTCGTTATCAGCCAGGCTCTCGCCGACGCATAGTATAGGTTTCAGCCCCGCCTTCAACGCCGCTTTTACTTTTTTATTCACAACCTGGCTGGTTTCTCCGAAAAGACTTCGGCGTTCAGAATGGCCGAGTATAACGTAACTGCAGATGCCTTTGAGCATCACGGGAGATATCTCTCCTGTGAACGCCCCCTTCTCTTCAAAGTGGCAATTCTGCGCCCCCAGCAGCACCTGAGTTCCCTGCAGGGCGGCGGAGACGGGCACCAGTGAAATAAACGGCGGGCACACCAGGGTTTCAACGCCCACGATGCCGGAAAGCCCCGGCAGCATGCTTTTGACCAATTCCACAGCCTCGGCCGGGACAGTATTCATCTTCCAATTGGCGGCTATAAGCGGTGTACGCATAACTACGCTCCGAATTTCGTTAATTTAAAAGCGTGAGCCATCGCCAGAGGCATGAGGGAACTCGCGGGCATCTGGCCGAGGGAACCGGTGCGGCACTGGGATTCGCCGAATTTGGAGATCCCGTCCGGCCGGCAATATTTGGAGTAGAGCAGGCAGGGAACGGGGTGCCAGCTATGGGCCGACATGGCTGCGGGGGTAGAGTGGTCCCCGGTGATAATAAGCACATCCGGTTTCAAACCCAGTATGCGCGGCAACGCCCTGTCGACTTCTTCGATGACCGACACCTTGCGCTTGAAATCTCCGTCCTCACCCGCGGCGTCCGCCCCCTTAACATGCAGGAAGAAATAGTCGAATCTCGAATAATTCTGTTCGAGGGTAGCCAGTTCGTCGGAAAGATGCGGGCCGGTTTTCAGAACGTCCATGCCGACGACCTTCGCCAGGCCCCGGTACATCGGATAGCTGGCGATAGCGGCTGATTTTAATTTGTAGACATCTTCAAAACCGGGGAAGTCAGGCCGTTTTGAAAAACCGCGCAGGAGGACCATATTGGCGGGATGGTGAGACGACAGGCGTTCGCGCACCTGGGCGAGGAACTGATTGACTATCCTCGCCGTATGGGCAGCTTTCGGGTCGAGAGGTGCAACCGCCTTCGGCGGTACGCCAAGAAGCTGGGGGTCGGAATCAGCCAGTTCGTCGTCAAGCCCGGCGCCGCGGAATACGGCGACCAGCCTGTGCTCTTTGACCGGCTGAACGATGACTTTTATGCCGTCGATCTCCATCCCGTCCAGCAGGCTGCAGAGTTTTTTCCCTTCCTCCGTCGAAATCCTGCCGGCCCGGCGGTCGCTTATCAGCCCCTGAGCGTCGAGTGAACAGAAATTCCCGCGTGCGGCGATGTCTCCCGGTTTAAGGTCGAAATCCATGCCGAGCGCTTCGAGCACGCCCCTGCCGATGACGAAGGAAAGCGGATCGTAGCCGAAAAGGCCGAGATGCCCCGGCGCGCTCCCGGGCGTAATGCCGATGCCTACGGTTTGCAGCAACCCGCAATTGCCGTCGAAAGCCAGGCGGTCCATGTTGGGGGTATTTGCGGTTTCGAGTTCTGTTTTTCGCGAATCATCGACAGGCAAACCCCCGAGGCCATCGATGACCAGAAGAACGATTTTCGTGGAGGATTGGACGGAGAGATCTTTCATCAGGTTCAATCCGTTTTGCAAGATATTCTCCTCGGTTATTATTTAATTCTTGTCCAGCAGGACTTCCACTCCCGCCAGGGTTTCCCCGCTCAGGAATTTCAGCGCCGCGCCGCCCCCGGTTGAGACGAATGTCATCCGCCCGTTGAGGTTCATGGCGGTGACGATCTCCGCCGTCGATCCCCCGCCGATGATTGTGGTCGCGTTGATGCTGGAGATGATCCTGGCCATCGCCCGAGTGCCCTCGGCGAACTGAGAGATTTCGTAAATGCCCATAGGCCCGTTCCAGAAAACCGTTTTGCAGCGTTCAAGGATGCGGGTGAAACGGCTGATGGTCAAAGCCCCGATATCCATGATGCGCTTGTCGGCGGCGATGTTCTTTACGGAGACTGTTTCCCAATTGGCATCGGAGCCGATACCCGCCACAACCAGATCTTCGGGAAGGTAAATCTTAACGTTGTGTTTCTCGGCTTTTTCGATGAGGTAAGAGGCGATCTCGATATTGGGGTCCAGGAGGGACAACCCGACTTCATGCCCTTTTGCTTTCAGAAAGGTGGCGGCCATGCCGCCGCCGATGATGATGAAGTCTACCCTGGGAAGTATGTTCTCGATGAGAGCGACTTTATCGCTGACTTTCGCTCCTCCCAACAGCAGGCCGAACGGGCGAACCGGATCGAGCAGGACTTTGCCGAGAGAATTGATTTCCTTTTCTAGAAGCAGGCCCGCGACCGACGGCAGGTATTTTGCGACGCCGACGATGGAGGCATGGGAACGGTGTGCCGTACCGAAAGCGTCATCCACGTAGATCTCGCCGAGTTCCGCAAGCGCGCGGGCGAAAACCGGGTCATTTTTCTCTTCTTCGGGATGAAAGCGCAGGTTCTCCAGTACCAGGACATCCGCGTTCTTCATCCGGTCGACCATGTCTTTCACTTCCGGACCGATGCAATCCGGAGCGAAATCGACCGGCTGCCTCAATATGCGAGCCAGCCTTTCGGCGACCATCTTGAGGCTCAAACCGGGGACGATATGGCCTTTAGGCCTGCCCATGTGCGAACAAAGTACGAGTTTGGCGTCATGGTCGAGGAGATAATCGATGGTCGGGACAGCAGCCTTGATGCGGCTGTCATCCGTGATGTTTCCGCTTTTTTCGTCCAGCGGAACGTTGAAATCCACACGTATCAGTACCCTTTTTCCCGAGACGTCTATATCACGAATGGTTTTTTTATCCATCTTTTCCTATCCTGACCATAAATCTCTGGTTTATCAAGGGTGGAGGGTGGGAAGTTTACGGCCGGAAAGTTCCGGAAAAACCTCGAGGACCTGTTTCACTATACCGGACGGGTCCAATCCGTATTTCTCACGGAGTATGGCCTGTGTTCCCTGTTCGACAAATCGATCAGGTATCCCGACGCAATGGGAACGGAAGCCGCTTATGCCTGATTCTTCAAGCAAAGTCACCACCGAACTTCCAAAACCGCCGATGAGGGTATTTTCCTCGATGGTAACGATCCTTTTGATGTGCCGGGCGACATCCGTGATCAATGCACTGTCCAGGGGCTTGGCAAACCTGGCGTTGATGACGGTTGTCTCGATGCCGGTCCCGGCCAGCAAGTTGGCTGCATCCATGGCCGAGTGCACCCCGATTCCGATCCCGATCATAGCCAGGTCGCCGCCTTCGCGAAGGATTTCGCCTTCTCCGATGGGTAAAAGGCTGAACTTCTCGTCCATCGGGACACCAAGCCCTGTCCCCCTGGGGTACCTTACGGCCATCGGCCGGCCTGAATTGATGGCGGTGTATAAAAGGTTCTGCAACTCATTCTCATCTTTGGGAGCGGCCAGCACCATGTTGGGTACGAGTTGGAGATAGGAAAGGTCGAGGGTGCCCTGGTGGGTTTTGCCGTCGTCACCGACGATCCCGCCGCGGTCGACGGCGAAGGTAACGGGCAGGTTCTGCAGGCAGACGTCGTGGATGATCTGGTCGAAGGACCTTTGAAGGAAGGTCGAGTATATGGCCACTACGGGTTTTAAACCCTGGGTGGCCAACCCGGCGGCGAAAGTGACAGCATGCTGCTCGCAGATGCCGACATCGAATACCCTTTTCGGGAATTCCTGCTGTATGGGACTGAGGCAGTTCCCTTCCGGCATGGCGGGGGTGATGACGACCACCTTCGGGTCAGCCCGCATAGTCCGGAGCAGGGTCTGCGCGAAAACTTCGCTGTAGCTTGGGGCGATTTTGATCTTGCTGCCCTGCGGCGCGACCCCGTGGAAACAGACCGCGTCTTCTTCCGCAGGCCCGTAACCCTTACCTTTGGTGGTGATGATATGCACAAGTACGGCTTTATGGCGATAATCACGCGCCTGGGACAGGGCGGATTCCAGTTCAGCGATGTTGTGCCCGTCTATCGGCCCCATGTAGGCGAGACCGAGGTCTTCCCAGAGGGTGTTGGGCATGAGCAGGCTCTTGAGCCCCTGTTTCAAGCGGCTCCCGATCCGGGTGGCCTGTTTCCCCAGCGGCATCGAACCCAATATGCGTTTGCCGCTCTCGTTGGCTTCGTAATAATGGCGATCGAACCGCACTTTGCTCAGCAGTTTTGAAATGGCGCCCACAGTCGGCGATATCGACATGCCGTTGTCGTTCAAGATAACGATCAATTTGGTGCCGGAAGACCCGGTATTGTTGAGCGCTTCCAGCGCCATGCCGCCGCCGATGGAGCCGTCTCCGATCACCGCAATAATATTGTAATCCTGGCCGTTGAGATCGCGGGCAGTCGCCATGCCGAGGGCCGCCGAAATGGAAGTGCTGGCATGGCCGGTACCGAATGGGTCGTAAATGCTCTCGTCACGTGAAGGGAAGCCCGACAGCCCGCCGTATTGCCTCAGTGTCCGGAAACGGTCGCGGCGGCCGGTAAGCAGTTTGTGGGCATAAGCCTGGTGCCCCACGTCCCAGATGATTTTGTCGACCGGGGCGTCAAATACACGGTGCAGGGCAATAGTAAGCTCGACCGCACCAAGGCTGGAAGCCAGATGGCCGCCGGTGACGGACACCGTATCGACCATTTCCTGTCTTAGCTCTTGGGCGAGGGTTTCAAGCTCTTTGGGCGAAAGCTGCTTGATATCGGCGGGGCGATTGATGCCGTCCAGAAGTTTTGCCATTGTCAGTCGGAATGCATAGATTTGTGTATACTCTAACAATCAACCCAAAGTATTGTCAAGGAATCAGTTTCAATGGTTGGCTTTGAATCATAAACTCGACGTTAAATCGGAACAAGCCCCGAATTGGTATCATAATAGTGAAGGCCGCTCCATCATGGTGCAAGCGGCCTTCAATCCGGTCTTTAAACCTTCGGGAATCGTTTAACTTTTAGCTTTTTTCCAGTTCTTCCGTGATGTCCTGGGTCATCTTCAGGAAGAGTTTGCGGATCTTTTTCATCACCTGCTCTGCGGCCTGCTCACCGGCTTTGCGGGCTTCGGCCGCAGCCTGGCGTGCTTCAGATGCTGCTTTCTCGGCCGTTTCGATGCTGGTCTCTATGTCGTCAAGGATTTCGGGTAACGGTTTTTCAAGAATGATATGTTTTTTCTCTTTGCCCTCTGTTGCCATATTCTTCCCTCCGCTGCGACCTTTTCCAAAAAGTAACTGCCTGTAAATGATATCGTAATCCGGCTTTTCTGTCATTCCACATCGAAAAACCTTCTTGAAATATCGTCTTTATCAGTTGACAATTATTTGAGAAAAGTGTTACTTTATTCATGTTTAGAAAACCTATGGCATTCGGTATCATTGAAGCAAAGCCGGCCTATAGAAGGTCAAGTCTCTGTTTGCATGGATTTCATGCGGGCGGAGTTGGCGTTTAATATTTCAGGCACCCGTTAAGCGGGTGCTTTTTTGTTGTTTGCAATTTATTTCACGGCAATAGTTGGTCGTTTCAACGCCAATTTTTGAATCAGGAAAAATTTTTGAAGGAGGAGAAAACATGCAGCCAATCAACGTAATCTGGTTGCAAGGGCAGGGTTGCACAGGTGATACGGTAGCGCTCATCAGTGCCGAGAACCCTTCGCTGGTAGATGTTATCACCGGCGTTTTGCCCGAAGTCAGCGGGATCAACATCGCTTTTCATCCCACCATCATGGCGCCCTGGGGAGAGAAAGCTTTGGGACCGCTTGAGGCAGCCAAGGAAGGCAAACTGGATCCATTCGTAGTGGTCCTCGAAGGCGCCGTCCCCGACGAGAAGATCGCCCAGAAAACCGGCGGTTATTTCTGCGGAATCGGCGACATGCACGGCAAGATTGTTACTGTCACTGAAGTTCTGAACGACCTTAAGGGCAAAGCCGCAGCAATGGTAGCCATCGGCACCTGTGCTGCCTACGGCGGCATCGCCGCCGGCAAACCCAATCCCACCGGCGCTATGGGACTCGGTGCATTCCTCGGCAAAGATTATAAGAGCACGCTGGGCCTCCCCGTAATAAACGTTCCGGGATGCCCCACCCCCGGCGACAGCACCCTGAAAGCACTGGCATACCTGGTGCTGGTGGCCCGTGGGGCGGCTGCGGTTCCTGCGATGGACGAATTTAACCGGCCGAAGTTCCTTTATGGGGAACTGGCTCACCATATCTGCCCGAGGGCCGGCTATCTGGCTGAAGGCAAATTCTCGCATCACTTCGGCGAGCCTTACTGCATGGGACTCCTGGGCTGCAAAGGTCCTATCGCCTATTGCCGCGTTCCCAAGTACGGCTTCTCCGGAGGTTTCGGCGGCTGCCCATCCACCGGCTCACCCTGCATCGGCTGCACCGAACCTGGTTTCCCCGACGCCCCATTCTCTCCCTTCCTCAAGAAATCCCCTGTCAAGTCCTGGGTCGTCGAAGGGATCCTGGACAACATCGGCAAGGTAAAAGCTACCGCCTCCAGATTCCACAAGAGGAGTATCTAACATGGCTAAGTCGACTGAATTAAACATCGAACCATTGACGCGAATCGAAGGCCATATGGGCGTTAACGCCAAGGCCGACCTCGACGCGAAGAAGTACACTGACGCCCATGTGTATGCCACAATGTTCCGCGGCCTGGAAGACATACTTATCGGCCACGAACCCGCCGACGCTATCTGGCTTGGCCAGCGCAGCTGCGGCGTATGCCCGACTCCCCATGCCATCGCCTCCGTCGAGGCTGTCGACATGTGCTACGGCGCTCCCCCTCCCCCCCTAGGCATCGGACTGCGCAACCTGGCCATCATGGCTGAAGAAGTTTATGACGGCGCGCTAGGCTGCGGTATCCTGGAAGGCCCCGACTATTCCGAGGCGATCTGCGCCAAGTCCAATCCCGAGATACTGGCCAAGGCCAATGTGACTCCCGCTCCCCGCGCAGCCGCTCACGGCTACACAACCATCGGCGACATCATGCGCGGCCTCAACCCCATCACCGGCAGCCTGTGGCTCAAGTGTTTGGGAGCTTCCAAGACCGGGTTGGATATGGCCAGTTCACTTTGCGCTAAGCACCCGCATCAGAACAACTTTGTCCCTGGCGGCATAGCCCGCACCATCAGTATCCCCGACCTCGAAGCCCTCTATGTTATGATTGGCAAAGAAGTCGCTTTCACCAAAGAACTGGTCCCCGCTTTCGATGACCTCGTTGATTTTCTCGGCGCCAACGGCCTGGATAAGGTAGGCGAGTTCCCCTTCAACTTCCTCTCCTATGGCGTTTATGAAGATCCTATGGCCTACAATGCTAAATATGCCGATATGAGCAAATGGGCTGAGAAGCGCTGGGTCACCCCAGGCGTAGTCATCAACGGCAAACTCATCACCAACGACCTGGTCGAGATCAACGTTGGCGTCCAGGAAACCGTCACCCACTCTTACTATAACGAAACGGTCAAAGCCGATTTCGCCAAAGACCCCAATGGCAACCCGTTGACCAAGGACCATCCCTGGAACGAGTCAACCAAACCTGTAGCCGGCAAAGAAAAGGACTTCGAGAACAAATATACCTGGGCCAAGACGCCCCGCTGGCTCGACTGGAAGAACCGTGTGGACGGCAAGACCCATGTCATGATGGCCAATCCCCTGGCCAGGATGTGGATCAACTCCGTTTCCAAGAAAACCCCTGAATCCACCGGCAATTCGGTCAAATTCACACTGCCCGCCGGAGCAGTAGCCGGCAACCGCGTTTCGGGCGAAGTTACCATGGAATGGAAGCAACCCAAGAACAATAACTCCATCGAGCGCGTCCGCTCCCGCGCGTATTATCATGCCCTGTCAGCCTCAATGGCTTACCGCATGGTTGCGATCGCCCTTGACCTGCTAAAGAAAGGCGATACCAAGGTATGGAACGAATATAAGAAACCCAAGAACGGGATCGGTGTAGGTATGGTCGAGGGTATGCGCGGCGCTGTAGCCCACTGGGTAGTCATGCGCAACGGCGTCATCTACCGCTACCAGATCATCACTCCCACCGCCTGGAATGTTTCCCCGCGCGACGCGGAAGGCCGTCCTGGCGCTTACGAAGCCGCCATTATCGGTTCTGCCGTTACCGAGCCCATCACCGGTGAACTGGACGGCATCGACGTAGTGCGCACCATACGTAGCTTTGACCCCTGCCTGGGCTGCACCGTGCAGGTATTCAACCCCCAGGAAGGCCTGCTGGCCGAGTGCGATATGGACCACCTGCATGCCGAAGAAATGGTCTCACAGTGGGAGAAATCTCACACCGTCGGCCATTCTCACGAGCATACCCACGACGGGCATACCCATTCGCACGCTGTGTAACTGAAGAAGGACGCTTTATTGACGAGGACTTTGATATGCGGAGTAGGGAACAAGCTGAAACGGGACGACGGCCTGGGGCCGTTTGTCATCGAGCAGCTTGAAGACACGCCCATGCCGGAAGGCGTGGATGTGGCGGACTACGGCATATCGGGTTTCAAATGCGCTCTCAAGCTAGAGGGCTACAATAAAGTTATCTTTGTGGATGCCATAAGCCTGCCCGGCTTCGAGCCGGGCAGGCTTCACCGTTTGAAAATCAATAAAGACAAACTCATGAAGAGCCCCAGGCTTTCAGATTTCAGCCTGTCCATGCATGAAACCGACCTTGAGCGCATCATGGCAACCGCCGCGGTACTCAACATCTACCCGGATGAAGTAGTAATCATTGGCTGCGAACCCTCGGACACCGCGGTCGGCCTCGGACTCACCAAACCTGTCGAAGCCGCCGTCCCCAAAATCATCGAGCTTATACTTAAAGAGCTCTAAAATCCCCCTGCCGCAAAATGCGGCTGCGAACCTTATTTTAATGAAAGATATTTCCGCTATCCATCATTACAACATCAGGGCCTACGGCGTAGTACAGGGCGTTGGTTTCCGTCCTTTTATCTACCAGTTGGCCCTTCAACATAGCCTCCGCGGGGCTGTTTGCAACACCTCGGGTTATGTCGAGATAGATGTCGAAGGGCCTCGAACAAAGCTGGAATCCTTCCTGGCTGACATCACCGCCAAAGCGCCTCCGGCGGCCACAATAGAGCGATTGGTAACCCTTGAACAGCCGGTAGGGGGTTACTCACAATTTCTAATCCTTGATAGCAGGCCAAATCCCGGAGAATACCAGTTGATTTCGCCTGATCTGGCAACCTGCACCGAGTGTGCCGCTGAGATAATGGACCCTAAAAACCGACGTTTCGGATACGCGTTCACTAACTGCACCAACTGCGGCCCCCGCTTCACTATTATTAAAGATATCCCCTACGACCGCGTAGCTACCACCATGGATAAATTTACAATGTGCCTACAGTGCCAGGCAGAATATGACGACCCGGGCAACCGTAGATTTCACGCACAGCCTAACGCTTGCCCCGTGTGCGGCCCAAAGCTTCAGCTGGTCGGGAAAAACGGATATGTCATCCCCACCGGCGCTCCAATTTCCAGGTCGGCCGAGTTCCTGCTCGATGGCAAGATCATGGGGATAAAGGGGCTGGGAGGGTTTTTACTGGCTTGCGACGCAACTAATGACGCTGCCGTCGAAGCGCTCAGGAAGCGGAAAAAACGCCCTTCCAAACCATTCGCGGTGATGGTTTCAAATATCCAGGAGGCTAATCGATACTGCTTTGTTTCAGAGTCCGAGGCTGAATCGCTACGCTCCAGCCGGAGCCCGATAGTCTTATTGAAAATGCGGGAAGGCGCGTCGCTGTCCGGAGGCATCGCTCCCGATTTGAAGTACCTGGGGTTGGTGTTGCCGTATACCCCGCTTCACCACCTGCTTATGAAACAAGCCGGAGTCCCGCTGGTGATGACCAGCGGAAATCTGAGCGAAGAACCCATCGCTCAAAAGAACAGCGAAGCGTTGATGCGGTTGGGCGGCGTGGCGGACTATTTCCTGTGGCACAACCGAGACATTTATGTGACTTACGACGACAGCGTGGTCATGGAAGCCGAGCGTGAAATACGGGTGATCCGGCGCGCAAGGGGTTATGCCCCATACCCCATTAAACTGGAGCAGAAGATGGGACAGGTCCTTGCCTGCGGTGCTGAAATGAAAGGCTCATTTTGCCTGACGCGCGATAACCATGCGTTCGTGAGCCAGCATATCGGGGACCTGGAGAACGTTGAAACCCTTGAACATTTTGAAAGCACGATCGGGATATACGAAAAATTATTCCGCATTAAACCCGCCATAATCGCCCATGACCTGCACCCGGACTACCTGAGCACGCATTACGCACGGGAGCGGGGCGCGGCCGATCCATCTTTAAAATTATTCCCGGTACAGCACCATCATGCGCACATAGCATCCTGTATGGCCGAGAACGGGACCCGGGGCCCTGTCATCGGGGTCGCTCTCGACGGAACCGGCTATGGAACCGACGGCAATATCTGGGGCGGCGAAATTTTGCTGGCAGATTACAGGGGTTTTGAACGGCTCGCCCACTTTGAATATGTCCCGTTGCCTGGGGGAGACGCAGCCACTAAAAAACCCATCAGGATAGCGGCTGCTTACCTTTACCACCTGCTCGGGGAGGGCGGGTTGCAAAGGTCCGGCCTGATGACGAGGATGGAACCCGAAGAATTGTCTTTGTTAAAACAGCAGATGGATAAAAGAATAAACTCACCCTACACTTCGAGCTGCGGAAGGCTTTTTGACGCCGTGGCCTCGCTGCTGGGGATAAAAGACAGCATCAATTATGAGGCCCAGGCGGCCATCGAACTGGAGATGTGCGCGACCGGTGTTGAAGGGAACGCAAAGTTGAGATATCCCTTTGAAATTGGCGAGGAACCCGGGTTGAAAACCATTCGTCTGGGGGCCCTCTTTGATGCTATACTAAACGATATAAACAACGGCCGAAGCCGCCCTGAAATCGCCTATAGTTTCCACGATTCGCTCGCCGCAAGCATCGCGGGATTGTGCGAAAACCTGTCAGAGAAAAGCGGGATAAGATCTGTCGTGTTAAGCGGCGGTGTATTTCAGAACCGGTTGCTGTTTCGCCTGCTTTTCAAAGCTTTGCAGGAAAAAGGTTTAGACGTTCTCACTCATAAACAAGTGCTGTCCAATGACGGCGGCATAGCGCTGGGACAGGCGATGATCGCCGGTTCCGCGCACGAAAACTAACGGAGGTATTCGATGTGTGTTGCAGTCCCTGCTCTTATCGTGAATCTTAACGGTACCGACGCGGAAGTCGATATCGAGGGTGTGCGCAGAAAAACCAGCATTTACCTGACACCCGAAGCAAAACTAGGCGATTACGTGCTGATGCACGCGGGTTTCGCCATCAGGGTGATAGACCTGCAGGAAGCTAAAGAGACGATTGCCTTGTTGAAGGAAATCAATGCAACCGGTTAACGATTTTCGTGATTCGGAACTGGCGCTTGCGCTGGTTGAAAAAATAAAACGGCGGGCGCAAGGTCCAGCCCGATTGATGGAGTTTTGCGGTAGCCACACCGCAGCAATCCTCAAGTTTGGTTTAAGGCAGCTTCTGCCGCCGGGGGTGGAGATGCTTTCAGGCCCGGGCTGCCCGGTATGCGTTACCGACCAGGCCGATATCGACCGGGCCATCGAACTGGCGAGAGTGCCCGGTTTGGTACTTTGTACCTTCGGGGACATGTTGAAAGTCCCCGGGACATACTCCAGCTTGCAACAGGCGAGGGCCGAGGGCTGCGACGTGCGGATGGTGTATTCGACCCTCGACGCCGTGGAAATCGCGGTTGCCAATCCAGAAAAGCCTGTAGTATTCCTGGGCGTCGGATTTGAAACTACCGCCCCGACTATCGCAGCCTCCATTGCACAGGCGAGCAGCCGTAAAATCAAAAATTACTCAGTTTTTTCTCTTGCGAAATTGTGCCCTCCTGTCATGAAAGCCCTGCTGGACGGCGGGGAAATTAAAATCGACGGCATTATCTGCCCCGGCCATGTCAGCGCGATCATCGGTTCGAAACCCTATGAATTTATCCCCCGCGATTACAATATCGGCTGTGTTGTGGCCGGGTTCGAACCGGTCGATATCCTTATGGCTGTTGACCGTTTGCTGGCGCAGATAGAAAGCCGGGCCCCGGCGGTGGAGATCGCCTACGGAAGGACGGTTTCCCCTGAAGGCAATTTAATCGCGCAGCAGCTGCTGTATGAGATATTCGAGCCTCAACCCGCCCGTTGGAGGGGCGTGGGTGAAGTGCGCGGAAGCGGGTATAAGATCCGTGAGAAATACAGCGAATTTGATGCCGAGCGTCTTTTTGTCATAAATCCCGGACCGGCGAAAGAACCCGCAGGATGCCGTTGCGGCGACGTTTTGCGTGGACTAATACGTCCGACCGGATGTCCGCTTTTCGGCCGCGCCTGCACCCCTGAGCGCCCGGTGGGCCCGTGCATGGTCTCGGGCGAAGGTGCATGCGCCAGCTACTACCTCTTCGGAGAAGGCGATGGAAGATAAAGTCCTTATGGCCCACGGGAGCGGAGGGAAGCTGACCCACGAACTCATAAACCGGTGTTTCGTGGGAAAACTCAGCAATCCATGGCTGGCCCGTATGGATGATTCAGCCATCCTTGAATCAGAAGGCCGGATGGCTTTCACAACCGACAGTTATGTTGTAACCCCGTTATTTTTCCCGGGCGGCGATATCGGCAAACTGGCGGTTTGCGGTACCGTTAATGACCTTGCGGTGAGCGGGGCGAAGCCCAGGTTCCTGAGCCTGGCTTTTATCATAGAAGAGGGGTTGGAAATATCCGACCTGGAAAAAGTCGTAGATTCGATCAGCAAAACCGCGCAGGCTGCAGGTGTTGAAGTCGTCACCGGGGACACCAAGGTAGTGCAGAGAGGAAAAGCCGACAGGCTGTTCGTAAATACCGCCGGAATAGGATATATCCCTGCCGGAATCAATGTGTCGGGGTCCAATGTCAAAGCTGGAGACGTGATCATTTTAAGCGGTACGATAGGCGACCACGGGATGACCATCATGGCCCAGAGGGAAGGGCTGCGCTTTTCCGGTGACCTGGCGAGCGATTGCGCCCCCTTGAATGGGTTGATAACTGAAATGCTGCAGGCATGCCCCGATATCCGCTGTATGCGTGACCCTACGCGGGGAGGCGTCGCCACCACCTTGAACGAAATCGCTGCACAATCTAAAGTGGGGATGCGCATCGAGGATGGTTCCATCCCTGTCCGGCCCCCTGTTTCCGCCATGTGCGAATTACTCGGGCTGGACCCTCTTTATATAGCCAACGAAGGTAAAATACTGGCTTTCGTGCCTGAGGCGGCTGCCGGGGGAGTGCTCGAAATAATGCGGCGGCACCAGTACGGCAAGGATGCAGCGATAATCGGGCGTGTCACGGGGGAACACCCGGGCAGAGTAACATTGAAGACCCGGCTGGGAACATCCAGGATACTCGCAATGCTGTCCGGAGACATCCTGCCTCGCATCTGTTGATGCCCGATATACGATTGTAAAATGAAAGAGTCCGCTACAAGCGGACTCTTTCATTTTCTGATTTACGGGACAGCTTTATAGTTCTGAATCGAATTCCAGGTCGGTAGAATCGAGGCCGGCTTCGTCGAGTTTGACTTTAGCCAGGTTCAACTTCAAACGGGCTTCGTTCAACCGCATCTGTAACGCTTCTCTTTCTAATTCAGCGGCCGTAAGCTTGGTGCGGACGGCGTCGGTAAAAAGGTTGATGAGCGAATCCAGTTCAGATGTTTCAAAAGCATCTGTCATTATTTTCCCCTTCGGCAGAATAAATTCAACATTACGATTAGACATTATAACATTAGCCCATCCAGTTGGCACATCATTGAAAGGCATGGCTTTGACCGGGTAAATACCATCTGGCATAATGCTGGGTATCGCCGCCGTACCCGCGAATTGCCGATTATACAAATGTGTGGAAAACATGGACCATAGGCGTTATCACGCCTGAAATCGAGATAAATGGATACAACAGCTCCGAAAATCGGATTACGTTCTTTACCGAAACGCCAGATCATCCTGACCATGGCAGGCGTCTTGCTGGCCATGTTCATGAGTTCGCTGGACCAGACTATCGTGGATACGGCCATGCCCCGTATAATCGTCGACCTGAACGGTTTTGCGCATTATACCTGGGTCATAACCGTTTATATCATCACTTCAGCCATCACCATCCCGATAATAGGCAAGCTGACCGATATCTACGGGCGGAAACGTTTCTATATTGCCGGCATTGCGATTTTCACCGGTGCTTCGGTGTTGTCCGGGCTAAGCCACAGTATGCTCCAATTGATCATTTTCCGCGGTTTGCAAGGTGTCGGCGCCGGCTCAATGGTCGCAAATGCCTTTACCGTGATTGCAGATATCTTCCCGCCGGCCGAACGAGGTAAATATCAGGGGATCATCAGCGCTGTTTTCGGTATGTCTGCAATCATCGGTCCTTCGCTTGGAGGTTTTATCACCGACAGGCTTTCCTGGCATTGGATATTTTTCGTAAACCTTCCCATCGGGATCGTAAATATTATCCTCTTTTTGTTCTTTTTCCCTAACTTCCGGACCGACCCCGGGCACCGCCACTCAGTGGACTACCAGGGGATGATCGCTCTTTCGGTCGGAGTCGCGTCTTTGCTTCTCGCACTTTCGTGGGGCGGCGGAGAATACCCCTGGATCTCATTCCCGGTGCTGGGCCTCCTATTGGTTTTCGGCGTCATGCTGGCAGCATTCTTATTTATCGAAAGCCGGAGCAGGGAACCTCTGATACCCCTTTCGCTTTTCAGAAATCACATCGTCGCGATATCGGAAACAGCTGTTTTCCTCACGGCATTCGGCATGTACGGCGCCATAACATTCGTGCCCCTGTTTTTTCAGGGAGTTTTAAGTGCCACTGCCACAGCGAGCGGCGGTTACCTGACCCCTATGATACTGGGCCAGGTCAGCGGAAGTTTTCTTTCCGGGCAACTCCTTTCCAGAGCGGGGGGGCACTACCGCCTTCAGGGCGTGGTCGGGCTGGGCCTCATGGGCGCGGGGATTTTTCTTCTCTCGAGAATGGGGATCGGCACCAGCTACGGCGTGGCGGTTGTGAATATCGTAATCACCGGTTTTGGCCTGGGGATTACGATGCCCCTGTATACCATCGCAGTGCAAAACGCCGTTCCCTATAATCTGCTCGGCATAGCTACATCCACCGTGCCGTTTATCCGCTCTATCGGCGCATCAGTCGGCCTGGCGATTTTCGGTTCGACGATGACCAGCCGTTTTGCTTCGGGTTTCAATTCACTTCTCTCCCCTGAACTGCGGGCCGTGTTGCCTGCTTCTCAGATCGACTCCCTTTCTCATAACCCCCAGGTGCTGGTCAGCGCAGAATCGCAGGCCCAATTGAAACAGTTTTTGACACAAGCAAGCCCTCAGGGGAGCCAGCTGTTTGTTCAGCTCCAGGACGCACTCAAGCGGGCACTTAGTTCGGCGCTTCATGAGGTGTTCATCATCAGCCTCGTGGCCGCGGGTGTGTCGCTTGCGATCCATCTCCTGATAAAGGAGATCCCGCTACGCAAAGAGCACAGTACCGCTCCCCCGACCGTGGAGTAGTTTAAAAATAACCTCCGGAAACCAACGAAACCTATGGCAAAAGCACGCTAAGATGTGTATAATGTAGCCCACCTGTTTTTGCAATCGAAAAAATGAAAGGAGAATAACGTATGCCTGGTTTGTTCTGGATCGTACCCATAGCCGGCGTGCTCACCATGCTGTTCGTTCTCTGGCTGGCCAGAGATGTATTAAAGCGCGACAGCGGCACACCCAAGATGCGTGAAATCGGCGACATGATTTTCCAGGGTGCCTGGGCTTTCATGAAGCGCCAGTACAGCACTATCGCGATGTTCGCGGTAGTTGTGGCTGTGGTCATCGGGGTCCTGGTCGGTGTACTGGGCCACAATCAGCCCGGATATTCCGGTTTTGACATCGCATGGCGCACATCGGTCGCTTTCCTTGTAGGCGCCATTTGCTCCGGTTTTGCCGGGTTCGCCGGGATGTATATCGCAGTCAAATCCAACGTACGGTGCGCCTCTGCTTCACAGAGAAGCTTGAGGGAAGCCGTTACCGTGGCTTTACGCGGCGGAGGCGTTGCCGGGTTCCTTATCACGGCGATGAGCCTTATCGGCGTTACAGCCATCTTTTTCGCTTTCGGCGGCTACGATAAGCCTGACATCGCGCCCAACCTGATAGTAGGTTTTGGTTTCGGCGCCAGTTTTGTTGCACTTTTCGCACAACTTGGCGGCGGTATCTATACCAAGGCCGCTGATGTGGGTGCCGACCTTGTCGGCAAAGTCGAATCCGGCATCCCGGAAGACGATCCGCGCAACCCGGCTGTCATCGCCGACCTCGTAGGGGATAATGTCGGCGACTGCGCGGGACGCGGTGCCGACCTTTTTGAATCTACAGCAGCAGAGAACATCGGCGCCATGATCCTGGGCATCGCGGTATACGTGGTGACGAAAAACGTTGTCTGGATACTTTTCCCCCTGGTTGTACGCGGTTTCGGGATGATCGCCAGCATGGTAGGTCTGATCTCGGTGAAGGCAAACGAAAAAGAAAATCCTATGAATGCCCTAAACCGTGGATATTACGTAGCTTTAGTCCTTTCTGTAGTGGGATTGTTCGTCAGTGTCCATTACATGCTTAATAAAGACCTCGGCGGCAAAGAATACTGGCTTTTTGGGGCCGGGCTTGTCGGTATCGCCGCCAGCATAATCGTGGTCTATATAACGAGGTATTACACCGAGTTCCGCTATCGTCCCGTAAAGGAAATAGCGGAAGCATCCAAGACCGGGCCTGCCACCAACATCATCGCGGGCCTTTCGGTTGGGTTCGAAACGACTTTCGCCACTGCCATGATCATCGGCGTATCCCTGATGCTAGCTTACTGGTTTGGTACACAGAGCGGCATCGCCGGCGCCGGTGCCTTCGGGACGGCAGTCGCGACGATGGGCATGTTGATGACCTGCCCCTATATCCTTACCATGGACGCTTTTGGCCCCATCACCGATAATGCGAACGGTATAAATGAGATGGCCGGAGCGGGTCCAGAGATACGTAAAGTGACTGATCGGCTGGATGCGGTCGGCAACACCACCAAAGCTCTAACCAAGGGCTATGCCCTGGTTTCCGCAGGCCTCGCAGCTTTCCTTCTATTCCAGGCCTACCTTGACCGGGTGTCCATCATAAAATTCGGTACTCCGGGCGAATACACGGTCGTTGATATCGCACGCGTGGAAGTGTTCGTTGGAGCTTTACTTGCTGCGATGGTAGTGTATTTATTCAGCGGCATGGCGATAAAAGCTGTCGGTAAAACAGCAGGAAAAATCATCGAAGAGGTCCGCCGGCAATTCCGGGCTGATCCCGAGATACTCAATCCCAAAGATCCTAAAAATCCCCACAAGCCTGATTATGCCAAGGCCGTGGATATCACAGCCCGTGCGGCCCTCCGCGAAATGGTCGCCCCCGGGTTGCTTCCTGTCCTGGCGCCGGTAATCGTCGGGCTGGTTTTCAAATGGATGAATTACGACGCCCCCATGGTCGTCGCCGGTTTCCTGATGGTTGGAACCATCGGCGGTATCATGATGGCTTCGTTCATGAACAATGGCGGCGGCGCCTGGGACAATGCCAAGAAAATGATTGAAGACGGACAACTTAAAGATGAGAAGGGCAATGTCTTAGGTAAGAAAACCCCTGCCCATGCGGCCGCGGTGGTTGGCGATACCATCGGCGATCCGCTTAAAGACACAGCCGGTCCTTCGCTGCATGTTTTGATCAAACTGCTCGCCACCGTCACACTGGTGCTGGTACCCCTGTTCATCAAGTAAACCAAGAAAATACCCGATACAGCAGTGTACAAGGGGAGGCCGACAGGCCTCCCCTTCTTTATTATTTGCCGAAAGGCCGTCGTATATACGACCGAATAATCAGCACCCGGGCGACATTCGCCCATATCATTCCGACACTATAAAAAGGGAACGTAACCAAAATGTTATAACTATTTATGTCGAGGATATAAAGCGTTATGTCCACTAATCCTTTACATTCTCTTTACGCTGGCCTGATATAATATCGATTGTTGTAGATATGCGAATATTAGTGGTTGAGGACGAAAAAGATCTCGCTGAAGCACTTGGACGGGGGTTGACCCGGCAGGGGTATCCGGTCGACCTGGCATTTGACGGAGAGTCGGCCCTCGATATGGCCGAGATCAATAAATACGACCTCATCGTTTTGGACCTGAACCTGCCGAAGGTTGACGGTATAGAAGTATGCCGAAGGATCCGGGCTTCCGGTTCTGCTGTCGGGATATTGATGCTGACGGCACGCTCAGGGCTCGACGACCGTGTTTCCGGTTTGGACACGGGAGCCGATGATTACCTCATTAAGCCGTTCCATTTCCCGGAACTCCTGGCGCGCGTGAGGGCAATATTGCGCAGGGACGGGGAACAGCGCTCCTCCATCCTTCGTGCGGGAGATATGGTCCTTGATCCGAATGCCATGAAGTTATTCGTGGGGGACGCGGAAATAGCACTCACATCTAAAGAATTCGGTATTTTGGAGTATCTCATAAGATGTGCAGGGCGAGTGGTCAGCCAGGAAGAACTGCTCGAACACGTTTGGAACGATGACGCCAATATGTTTACGCAGACCATAAAGGTGCATATCAACAATATCCGGAAAAAGCTGGCTGATGCGGGCGGCCCGGACAGGATATCCACAATAAAAGGCCGAGGATATCTGGTAAGTTGAGCGCTCAAATAAAAAGCCCGCGCCATTCAAAACAATTGTAAGGAACCGCCTATGAAATCCCCCTTATTCTTAAAAACAATCAGGTTCCGTTTGACGCTGTGGTATTCCATGTTTCTTGTACTTATCCTGGCGATTCTCGTCATCGGTGTCAATGTCGCGCTGGTCGCCACCCGTCCTGCCATTCCCTCCGGGGTTCCCTTTCCGGGAGACAGCCAGACTTTCCAGCGGATCATTACGGACGAAAGAACCAGAAACATGGAGGACTTGCGTAATTATTCACTGGTAGGAGTAGGTGCCGTTCTTATCCTCGGTGCAGTCGGAGGGTATTTTCTTTCAGGATTTATGCTTGAGCCGGTTGACAAGGTTTCTTCAATCGCCTCCCGAATCTCTCATACCAACCTTAAAGAACGGATTAAATACAAAGGGCCAGATGATGAAGTAAAACGTCTGGCGGACACATTTGATGAAATGCTTGAGCGCCTGGAAGGCGCCTTCGAATCGCAGAAACGCTTCGTTCAGGATGCGTCGCATGAACTCCGGACCCCGATAGCTATCGCTCAAACCAATATCGAAGTCCTGGAGATGGAGCAGAACACAAGTAAAGATGATTATAAGGGGCTTGTGGATATTCTTAAATCGAGCCTGGAACGTATGAATGACGTCAACGATAGTCTTTTATTGCTTTCTGAAGATCCCCGTTCAAGAGCCAGATGGATGGCGGTGGATGTAAATTCAATGCTCGGAGAAGTTTATGACGAAACCCGGGCAGAGGCCGTGTCGGCCGGGTTGAAAATCATTTGGGAACCGATCGACCCGGGTGCGGTCGTGTCAGGGGACGCCGTACGCCTCAAAGGCGCAATCATTAACTTGATAGACAACGCCGTCAAATACAATCAACCGGGCGGCTTGATCGAAATTTCGGCGACGACCGGGAACGATGCAGTGGATATCAGGATAAAAGATACGGGTATCGGTATTTCTGCGGGTGATCTCCCCCACATCTTCGAGCGTTTTTTCCGGGCGGATAAATCGAGATCGCGCGAGAAAGGCGGCAGCGGTCTGGGGCTCGCCATCGTGAAGAAAATCGTCGAAGACCACGGCGGAACTGTAGCAGTAGAGAGCATCAAAGGCCGGGGCAGTACTTTTGATATCAAACTGCCTTCATCCGGGGTTTGATTTCCAGCTGTATTTCACCGAACAGGTTCTTATCCAAAGTGCCGGGTCTTTCCGGTTGGTAACAATACGGATATCCACCCCAACTTTACCTCCTCTTTACGATTCCGATGCTAGATTGAGCTATCGGGAAGACACTCCTGAATAATTATTCTGAGGAGGGTAAAACTAGCATGGGTCTATTAAAGCGTTCTTTTTTAAATCTTATTCGGAGCCCGGGAAGGACCGGAGCATTCGTAGCGATACTGGCGGTGAGTCTTGGTCTGGCTCTGACAATGTACGAAGTGCATGGTGCGACCGCCGGGCAGTTGGGTAATATCGGTGCCCAGATCGGTACCGATATCACTGTCCGTCCTGCCGGGTCTTTCGGGACGGCAAGCAGCGGTTCGACGTTACTTCAAACGGATGTCAATAAGCTTAAAACCCTGGAACACGTAATATCCGTAGAGTCAAGCACTACAACGAATTACGCCGGCACCGTACTCACTGCTGCCGTGCCCACGAGCCTTCCCGGGGCAATAAACGCCCAGCCCGCACCTGTTGGAACGACGGTTCCGACGCGCGCCTTTACTTTTCGAATGGGCATACAGGTATCCGGCCTCGACCCGGCTGACGCGACACCGACGCTGATGGGCGGCGGCACTATTTCAATGGTAAGCGGCACTTATTTCACGCCGGACCAGTCAGACGCGGACGTTATGGTCGTCGGACAGTCGCTCGCGAAAGCCAATAACCTCCAGGTTGGTTCAAAGGTCGACATCGAAGGCACGCAAGTTGAAGTCATCGGTGTATACAGCTCGGGTCAGATGTTCGGCGACAACATGTTGATCATGCCCATTTCAACGGTTCAACGGCTTTACAATCTTGACGGAGTTACGACGGCAGTAGTCTCCGCGGACGACGTGAGTAATGTTGACGCTGTTGCAACCGAGATCAGGACTGTTTTCGACGCGAATACCGCCGACGTGGTGACCGCGACCGATGAATACAACAGGATAGGTTCATCGGTAACCAACGCGGCAAGTTCCAGCCAGACGGGCATGATAGTTTCTTTCATCGTGGCTGCCGCCGTTGTCCTGCTTGCAGTCCTGCTGGTAGTGCGTCAGCGAGTGCGCGAGATAGGGATATTCAAGGCCATCGGGGCCTCTAACTGGCGCATAGGGCTGCAATTCGGCATTGAGACTCTCCTGATCAGCCTTGTGGCGGCCGTTGTCGGCACCGGAATCACATTTATTTTTGCGCAGAAAGTTGCCGACATGTTCACGTCTAACAACTCCACACAAACGGGCAGGTTCCCGGGTGGTGGGGCTGGGTTCGGGGGGGGCATGCAAGTCATAAGCGGAAATATAGGAGGGATTCATGTGGTCGTTTCACCTGTGGTTTTCCTGATAGCTCTTGGGGCAGGAGTTGGCCTGGCGCTTGTTGCCAGCATCGTTCCTGTCTGGTACATAGCCCGGGTCCGCCCGGCAGAGGTGTTGCGCAATGAGTAATGCAATCGTTCAAGCTGCGACAGATCATGCCCCTATCGTGACCGCGGAAAAACTGTGCCGCTACTATCAGTCTGCCGATACAACAGTGAAGGCGCTTGACAGTGTGAGCCTGAGCTTTCCCAGGGGGCGCATGATCGCTATAAAAGGTTCAAGCGGGAGCGGAAAAACGACACTACTCAATCTCATAGGGGCGTTTGACAAACCGAGTTCAGGCAGCATCATGGTCGATGGAGTCGATGTCGCACGCATGCACGGGGGCAGCGAAGTAAAATACCGGCTGAACAAAGTGGGATTCGTATTCCAGTCGTATTACCTTATCCCTAACATGACCGCCCTTGAGAATGTCATGCTTCCCATGGAACTGTCGGGGTTGGGAGCTAAAGCACGTGAAGCCAGGGCGAGGGAACTTCTCGAAAAAGTCGGTATCGACAAAACCCGCGAAGCACGCAAGCCAGCCAAATTGTCTGGCGGCGAACAGCAGCGCGTAGCAATCGCCAGGGCGCTGGCGAACGACCCTCCGATTCTTCTAGCAGACGAACCGACCGGGAACCTTGATTCGAAGACCGGCAGGCGCATTGTAGAACTCCTTGGCAGCCTGACCCGTGAGGGCAAAACGGTCATCATAGCCACTCACAGCACGGAAGTCGCCGCTGCAGCGGATATAACGGTGGACATGCTCGATGGGGCCATAGAAGGACAATCTCAAAATAATTGAGAGCCGCAGGTGTTGAGAGGCGCGAGGGGGGTGTAAAAGACAGATGAACCCGATTTCACAAATGTTGAAAAGATTTTTTATCCCAGTTGCGATAGTCTGCGTTACCACGATAAGCGGATGCGCTTACGCAGAAGGAAGTGGGGCGACGGTGACACAAACAGTCACCCAGACACAGGCGGTGGTGCCAGCCATGACACTGACTAATTTTGCCGATGTGATCGCTGCTGTTCGCCCTTGTGTTGTGGCCATAACTACGGAAGTGACCGGTTACAGTGTTTTCGGTGCTTACACTCAGGAAGGAGCAGGTTCCGGATGGATAATTGACTCCTCGGGCCTGATCGTCACCAATAACCACGTGGTCGATGGGGCAAGCACTGTTACCGTTACTCTTGAAGACGGACGCACCTTCCCTTCCAAGGCGGTATACAGCGACGCTTTTTCTGACCTTGCTGTCGTCAAAATAGAAGCGCAGAATCTGCCAGCCGCAAAATTGGGTGATTCCGCTGAACTGCGCGTAGGAGACTGGGTAGTGGCCATAGGCAACTCACTGGGGCTGGGAATCAGCGCGACCAAAGGCATCGTCAGTGCAACCGGGGTTTCGATAACCGAGTCGGCAGGAAATACGCTGTATAACCTCGTACAGACCGATGCTGCCATCAACCCCGGCAATTCGGGGGGCCCATTGGTAAACCTGGCAGGCGAAGTTATCGGAATCAACAGCGTAAAAGTTTCGGATGTCGGAGTAGAAGGCATGGGATACGCCATCAGCATCGAGGAGGCGGAGCCCCTGCTTCAGCAGTTAATCGCAAACGGGCATATTTCCAGGCCCCACATGGAAGCGAGTTTTTACAGCGTTGACCAGGCTGTGGCAAGCAGATACGGATTGGCTGTAAAGCAGGGCGCACTTGTCACCCAGGTGACGCACGGAGGCCCTGCGGATACCGCCGGCATCAAACCGGGCGACGTGATTACGGCTGTCGATGGCACAGACGTGACAACGGCAGATGGGCTCCAGCTGCTTCTGCAGACTTATAAGGTGGGGCAGCAAGTTAAGGTAACTATTTACCGGGGAAGCGGCAAGCTGGTCCTATCCGTGACCCTGGTAGAAGCGTTATAAAGGCGGAGAGAAATACAAATATCCCTTACAGGCACGGAGGCCGAATAAAATGAGGACAAAGAATTACCCGGGAGCCAGGATAAAAGCAGAGCCCGGCCATTCAACAGGGAAAGAAGGGAACTGTGTTGCACCCATGGTACTTCCGGGAGATCCCAAGGACGGTGACCGGTGGAGGCTGGGCGGATGCCCGCGCTGCAAAGGCGACGTATTCCTCGATTCCGAAGACGGGCAGGTGCTGGGGCATTGCCTTCAATGCGGTTACGTGGGCGCGAGGATAAACGCGCCGATCGCGGCGATTGAACCAAGGTAAACTCCACTTGGGCTGTTGAACAGGGCAGACCTTGTGTCTGCCCTGTTATTTTATTAAGGGTATTCCATCCGCACATTAACATCGAAATCGTAATTATTCCTGCAACGTATAGCCGGCCTCGGCGGGGGCAGCCCTTTTCATGTAAAATATACCGGTATGGACACAAAAGACCTGGCACTTCTCGAATTTCCGCATATAAGGGAAATCATTGGGGGTTACTGCTCGTTTTCCCTGAGCCGAGATAGGGCCCTCTCACTTTTACCCTCATGCGATTTCGAGGAAGTAAAATCGGGACTCGAAGATTCTGCGGAAGCCAGGAAGCTGCTTGAAGACGAACCCTCCGTCAGCATCTCGGCAATCGAAGATATCACTTCCGCGGTAAAGGCCGCCGAAAGGGGGAAGATCCTAGATACCGGAACGTTGAATGCCGTACGAGTCACCCTGGAAGTGACTCGCCTTCTGCATGATAAGATAATCCAGCATGCCGATCATTTGCCGCGGCTCGCGGCCGTGGCAAGCTGCATGTTGCCTCACCTCAGCCTCGAAAGGGCCATCTCCAACGCGATATCACCTGACGGCGAACTGCTTCCCAATGCCTCGGCTAAACTGGCATCCATCCGTCACAAACAACGTTCATGCCGCGCTGAACTGGTGGACAAGCTCCAATCCTATATCAGTTCCGATGCAGGACGGCGCTATGTCCAGGAACCTATCGTTACCGAGCGCGAAGGGCGCTTCGTGATAGCGGTCAAAAGTGAATTCCGCAACGAGGTCAAAGGCATCGTCCACGACGTCTCCAACAGCGGGGCCAGCCTGTTCGTGGAGCCATGGCAGACGCTCAACCTCGGAAACGCGGTCAAAGAACTCCAGATAGAAGAAGCGCGCGAGATAGAACGGATCCTGACCGAATTGAGCGAAGCAGTTGGCACAGCGGCGGCAAACATCTACGAAGGGACCAGAGCGGCTGCCGAAATAGATTTTTCAATCGCCAAGGCCCGTTTCGCAAGGCACTTCAGGGCCACTGAGGCCCAAATCTACCGCCCTTCCATGTCGGAACCGCCATTCGTACATCTCGAAGCCGCAAGGCATCCCCTTTTAGGGGATGCGGCTGTTCCTATCGACATAGATATAGGGAAAGAATATGCCATTTTGGTCATCACCGGCCCAAATACCGGCGGTAAAACCGTATGCCTCAAGACTATCGGCCTCTTGTGCACAATGACCCAGGCAGGATTGCCTATCCCGGCCTCAGCCAAAAGCCGTGTGCCGGTATTCGACGGCATTTATGCAGATATCGGAGACGAGCAGAGCATCGCGCAGACCCTGTCCACATTCGGATGGCACATGAGCAATATCAGCCGTATCCTGGCATCCGCCGGGGGGTACAGCCTGGTCGTCCTGGACGAACTTGGTGCGAGTACCGACCCGCAGGAAGGGTCGGCGCTCGCCCGCGCGCTTTTGATATACCTAAAGGAGAACCGGTTCCTGGCAGCGGTAACTACACACTATACAGAACTTAAAGTCTTCGCCCATGTCACAGATGGCCTTGAAAATGCTTCTTTCGATTTCGATCCACGGACCCTCACCCCGACCTATCATATGACCCTGGGAGTCCCGGGTGGGTCGAATGCCATCGCGACCGCATCCCATTTCGGTATTCCCGAGGCAGTTATTTCTCTCGCCAGGGCTTCGCTTAGCCAGGAGAACCAGGAACTGGAGCCGTTGCTGTTAAGCCTTCAGGAAGAGAAACAGCAACTGGAGAGCCTCAATAAGGAATTGGACAGGGAAAAGAATAACTTCGAGAAGCAGAACGAGGCCCTTTCAGCTGAACTCAAGAAATTGCGCGACGAACGGCAGGCGATGATCCGTTCCTCTCGTGATGAGATCGTGGCTGAGATTGCCGTTTTGCAAAAAGAGATAAATACGGCCTCGTCCGACTTGAAGAGAGAAACTTCGAAAGCGGCTTTGAGCAGTGCGCGGGAGACCTCCCACAGGGTGCGGGAAAGGATCAACCAGGGGATCTTCAATAAAACTGACGAAGTTATGTCAAACGAAACCGATTCGATCGCTGTCGGCGACAGGGTCTGGCTTCGTGATTACGACGTTAAAGGCAAGGTCACCGCTATCAATACTGAAAGCGACCAGATAGAGGTTACGGCCGGGGCGCTGCGTTTCAGGGTCAGGCTGGATGAGGTAGCAAAAACGCAGACCGGGCCGATTCTTGAACCTGTCCGGGAGGTGCGCCTGCATGCTTCCGCAAAAGAAGTGCCGCCGGAGCTGGACCTGAGGGGCAAGCGTGCCGAAGAAGTTGAACCCTTACTGGACAGCTATTTGAGCGATGCGGCCGTTGCCAAACGGCCATGGGTGAGGATCATACATGGATTCGGGACAGGTGCGGTACGTTCCATAGTCCGCGATATAGCTTCGAGACATCCGCTGGCGAAATCTTACAAGGGAGCGGAGCAGAACGAGGGCGGGGACGGGGCGACGATTATCACGCTGCGGTAGGCAACGCGAGTTAAATTCATCAAGCTCATTTGACACGTGTGTTGCCAAAAATAAATAATTGACCCGGCAGGAGAATCAAGGATATGTCCAATCCTTATAGAATACTAGGTTTGGTGCTTTGTCTTGCCGGGGCTGTGTTAACTCCATTGTTTTACTTCCTGGTGGGTTCTCAACCTCTTACGGCTGTGAGCATCTCATCAATAATGCTGGGCTTTACATCGCTTGCGATATCGAATGCACGGCCTTATATTTCACCGGAAGCCTGCCAGATGCTGCTTGCGACAGGTACGGAAAATATTGCTGCACTGCTCGAAGAACTCGGGCTCCGAAACCGGGCAGTTTACCTGCCTTCTTCCATGCAAAACGGCTTCATGAGGGCCATCATACCTTTTGTGGAAGGCGATATCCCATTCGATTCCCAGCATAAGCTGCCGCGAAGGCTGATCGTGCGTTACGGCAAGAATTCAGACTCCGTGGCTATCGCCGTGACCACTCCTGGCAACGTTTGCGTGAAGATGCTAGATACAATACCCGGTCCCACCGCAAGCGATATCGAGTCCGCTTTGACCTATATCCTGACCGGGATGCTTGATATCGCCGATTCCATATCCATGAAAGAAACCGGGTCGAATATCGAAGTAGAGGTCCGAGGAGTCAAGATGCACGAGGATAACGCGTGGTATTACCAATGCATCGGCAGTCCGGTCGCATCGATCGCAGCAGCGATAACCAGCGAAGCTCTGGGGAAGCCTGTCCAAATAAAAGAAGAGAATTCTTCCAAAGCAGATAAGCGGGAAAGGATAGTGCTTGAGGTTAAAGATTGAGAATATACAATAGGCTGATAATCTATCTGGCTCTGGCATTTTCGGTTGTTAACTCAGTCCTGGCATTTGCCGGACAAAGGGATGTCCAGGTTTACTTTATACTGGACCTGATGGCATATCTCATAATTACATTACTTTATGTATATCTTAATCCCAGGGCCAGAGGGGCCTTGACTGCAGTTAATGCTGTTTTTTTCACTGGTTTCGGCGTAATAGTTGTCCTTAAAATCATCAACATTATCAAACCGTAAAACTTTGATTGTATGAAAATAAACACAACCCTAATCGCTTTGGTCCTGACGATTTGGTTCGTATTGTTACCGTCAGCTGTTTCGGCGGTCGAAGAGCATGTCGACCCCAGCGATGTTGCCGAGTTATACAGCGGCGTTTCGCTGTTGCACTATTATTCGGCTTCGCTTGACCTGGTGATACAAAAAAATCCGGACGCGACTCTGGATTTCCTTTCAGTTATGCCTTTCGCGCACGTTCAACCGGCCATTACTCCTCATTCGCAAGAGTTTGCACACTCGGCGATTTCCATCGCGCAAGTGCTCCCGGAGCTTGATAAACTGCTGGTCAAGAGAGACGGGTTTATCGCTGATGCGCGGATGACCGAAGCCGCCGAAACATCATTTCAGATCTCAGCGGACATCAAAACTGCTCTTGAGCACGTCGATTCTCTTCAAGCGGCTGCAGTCCTGACCGGCAACGTCCTCAATGTCAATGCGGCACCTGTCGAAGGTGACCTCGTAATTACCTATTATGATGTCCTGAGAAAAATAGCCAGCATCAGGGCCATGCTGATCCTTGTTCAGAACATGGTTTTAGACCAAAATTCCAACATCGCCGACTCCGTTGGGACGGTGACCCTCACAGTCGGTTCGGGCATCGTAACCGGAACAGGGACCATGTTCACCGCTGCGATGGTTGGAGGAGGTCTGTATGTTGGCTCTGCTACATACAGCATAACCGGATTCACCGATGCCACCCATCTGACGATTAACCCGGTTGCTGCAACCGCAGCAACCTCATCTGTCTTTACCATATTGTTGCCCACCAGTCTTACATTGTCGATAACACCAGAAAGCGCCTTTGTCGGCGATACGATCCGTTTTGAGGCCATGCTCACACATAATGGAATTCCCCTGCCCGGGAAAAAGGTGACGCTCTTCCTGGACGGGACCCTCTTCGTGACTGCAGTCACGGGCGCCGACGGCCAATGTTCGGGGGAATTGACTCTGCCTTACTGGTATATCTCTCAAGTCGAAGCGAGGGCGCTCTATACGCCCCAGGGTGGCGACGTAGGGGTTTTTCTAGCTTCGCTGAGCCCGGCTACGACTATTAATCTGTCTTTTTATAATCTCTCCTTGACCGGAAGCGCGGAGGAAGGGCACCCCGGGCTTTCAACCACCATAAAGGCCACTCTCGATTATGGAACGTCACCGCCTTTGAAAAACAGGCGATTCAGTCTTTACCTAGATAACTCCCTGATTAGAGAAATGACCTCTGAAACCGATTTTTCCGAGATGTTTGTAATCGCCGCTGATACCACAATCGGCCCGCATCTCATCACCATATCATCGCCTTCCGACCAGCGTTATGCGCCCGCCATGACCAGTTTTTCCATAAACATCAATAAGGTCCCCATCACGCTTGAACTAGATAAACCCGCGGTTGTTTTCATACCTGGCTCAATCAAGTTGTCCGGCAACGCGTCTACGGAACTCGGGCCGTTGAATGGGGCCAAGATTACTATAACATCCGGTAGCGCCAAAACGACCGTAACAACGGCTTCCGACGGCAGTTTCAAGGTGACAATGAAAACGACCCCGGGGTTTTATCTGATCGCCTCCCAACCAATTTCGATTCAAGTAACCCCATCCGAACCGTGGAACGCGCCGTTGTCGGAAATACAGAATCTATTCGCGGTTTATTATCTGAACTGTATCCTGATAGCGGTTACCATTGCGTTTTTCGGGGTCTACCTGCCCAGGAGACTGGGGGCACGTGACCGATCCCCCGGGAGAACGGCTGAACAAATCCCTGGAGATATTAGGGTAGCTCTCCCACTTACAGAGTCCGTTACATCCCATGATGAACAGCCTCTCCAAATCACACCACGAAAACCGGCCCAGGAACAAATATTATACTGGTATGCGAAGGTGTTGAAATTTATACAAAAACTCGCAGGACTGGCTCCCCGCCCTGAGCAAACGATGCGTGAATTTGCCGAACAAACCCGTACCGTTTCACTTTTGGGCCCTGTGTCGAGATATTTCAACGAAATGACCCTGCTTACAGAACGGTTTATTTACAGCCCGAATAAACCCACCGAGTCCGACGTTGAAAAAAGCCGGGAACTGGCGCAATCGATAAATACCGAAGTTGAAAATGAAACTATCTAGAATATTTTCCATCGTGATTGTTCTCGTTGTGGTCATCTCGGTGATCGTGATATGGTTCCAGTCATCCGTCCAGGACTTCATGGATACCAATACAACATGGAATGGAATCAAGGATTTCATGGTGACTTTCAACGCAAGTTCCATGGATTCGATGGCCGCGCTTGAAACCGTTCCTTCAAAAAGTACTCTGATCGTGATACCATCACTCAAATTCAGCGACGGCGATACTCTCCGCCTGGAGCAGTTTGTACAGGGCGGCGGCACTCTGATTTTGATGGACGACTTTGGTTACGGAAACGCAATCCTTGAAAAACTGAATATAAGCGCGCGTTTCGCCCCGGGGATCCTCCTAGATCCGCTATTCTGTTATAAAAACCCGGAAATGCCCAAAATCGTTACTTTTTCGCCCGCTATCACGGCGGCGTCTGTCGAAGCTATTACTCTCAATCGCGCCACCAGCCTCGAAAACATCGGCAATGGGGAGGTTCTGGCATCTTCATCGGACACAAGCTTCATGGATTTGAACGGTAACGGGTCCCCAGATCAAAACGAACCGAAGGGGCCATGCGCAATGGCTGTTAAATACCCGATGAGCGCCGGAATTGTAGAAGTGGTCGCTGACCCCAGCGTCTTAATAAATACGATGCTGCCAATGGATGAAAACACTCAATTTATGGGATATCTCCTCGGGGCGGGGGCGGAAGAAAACGATGTTTACATCGATAAATCGCACCTCCCCTCGTCTCCCCTTGATATAGCGAAAACCAAGCTGATTGCGGCCAGAAGAATCGTTTCAAACCCTTTCGCTCTTGTTGGAGCCCTAGCGCTAGTGTTTATATTCGTGTCGCTCAATGCGACCGGGGAGGACGATAAAATTGATTGATATCAAAAAGGTAGCCGACCTACGAAAGAAGATCATGGCAGAAGTATCGAAGGTGATTGTCGGCAAGGAAGACGTCAAGCAGGCATTGATGATCGCACTAATTGCCGGAGGCCATGTCCTGATCGAGGGTGTCCCCGGTACCGCCAAAACCCAGTTGGCCAAGACCTTCGCCAGAGCGATCGGCGGGACTTTTAAACGGATCCAATTCACGCCTGACATGTTACCGGCCGACGTAACCGGGTTTTATCTGTACTCTCCGACCGGCCCGTCCAACTTTATTGAAGGGCCCATCTTTGCCAATGTTATCCTTGCGGATGAATTGAATCGAACGACACCAAGAACGCAATCTGCACTCCTTGAAGCTATGCAGGAACGTCAGGTCACGATAGAAAAGCGGACGTATGCTTTGCAGTCTCCGTTCATGGTTATCGCGACACAGGTCAACGCCGGAGGCGAGGGTACCTACCCTCTGACGGATGTCCAGGCGGACCGATTCATATTGCGTATCAACAGCCGTTATCCTTCGGTTGAAGAAGAAGTGCTGGTAATAAGCGGGATAGACCGCATCGAAGATACCAACACTGTCGAAGTAACGACTTCTCAAGAAATCATGCAGGCTCGCGAGATTGCGAAACAGGTGTACGTATCGCCGGAAATATCGAGATACATCGTCACGATTATCGACGCTCTGCGGGCCGACCCTGATGCCCTCTCCGGACCAAGCACCCGAGCCAGCATTTCCCTCTTTAAATGTTCCCGTGTATTGGCTCTTTTCGAAGGGCGTGATTACGTAATTCCCGACGATATCAAAAAGCTGGCTTTCCCAACCATAGAACACCGAATCAGGGTCAAACCGGAAGCTGAAATGGACGAAATCACACCCGCGATAATACTTCAACGCACGCTTGATAACGTGGCAGTTCCGAAACCGGGCTAGATGAAACATTACTCTTCTATTCTAAAAATATTCACTGCAGGAGCACTGTTGGGGGCTGTGTTGCTGTCTCCCCTATCGTTTTCATTCGTTCCTGCAATGCTCCTGATATGGTACCTGATAGAATGGCGCTGGCATTATTCGGCGTTTACCGCCATTTTAACTCAACTATTTACGTTTTTCGCAATAGGTGTGTTATACAGCTCTGTGGTTGGGACATGGGCCGGACTGGCTGTTTCGCTGCCTGTGTTACCAATCCTGGATAAGGAACTTCAAAATAATTCCAAAATAGTTACGTTTAAAGAAAGCAAGCAGGGGCGCGGATTTACGCATATATCGCTTGCCATTCTGACCCTCGTTTTATCGATTTTCGCGGTAGCGGCATTCGCCGGCAGCACCGTTCTCATTGCATCCAACACGGCGGTGACTTTGTACCTGGCCTTTATCATCGTATATTCCTGGCGGCACTTTCCAGCAGTACCTGTAAAATATAAGCAAACGTTTTTACGAAGCGTGGCGGGGAAATCTGAACGCCTTCAAATCTGCTTTGAATCGGCGAGTTCGTCAGGGGGGTCTCTTCGTTTGAGATCGCCTTTTGAATGGGCGCGCGTGTCGCCTTTGCCTATGTTTTTCCGCGATCACAAATGGATCATCAATATTTCTTTAACATCCCAACTGAGCGGTCCAGCACTGGTGCCATTCGAGGGGTCTGCAGTCGATCGTTGGGGCATGATAAAGTGCAGATTCACTATTCAACCACTTTCCCTGCTGGTAATCCCCCGGGCCAAGTATGCAGATTGGCTTGCCCGACAGTATCTTGCAGGGACCGGCACCGGTACCATTTCCGCGATATCCAATCTCAGAGGAGTGAAATCGTTATTCGGCATGCGAAGCGGAGTGGAGTATTACGGCAGTCAGACGTACCAGGCCGGTGACAGTTTGAAAAATATCGACTGGAAACACTCGGTTAAATTCAATGAGCTTATTAGCAAAGAATTCGTTGAACCTCATGGGAGACCCGCTATACTTCTGGCGAATGTCGTTGCACGGGATGCCAACGAGGCGGATAAACTTGCCAGCGACTTTATGATTGCCGCCATCTCGTTGGCCCACGAAGGTATTCCGACCTCCCTCGCTGCGTATGATGAGAAAAACGTCTTGTTAACTACACGGCCTCTAAAAGATACTCAACTTGTCGTGCAAGTGATGCAGCTTATAAGACTTATCCGGATTACCGGCAATCCGCAGAGGTATCTCAATCCACCTGATATGCGTCGGCTCAGATCCAACCTTACGCGGTTAAGAAAAATTTCAAAAGGGCCTTCCGCGGTGCTGGCGGAGATACTTGGTATCGAATACGATGGACTGTGCAATAATGCCAAGTTCCATGTTTGCAGCCTCGCGCTGGCAGAGACGAAGTCCAAGACAAACGAACGTTGTACTGTAGTCTCGATTTCAGGTCGTAACCATGACGCAGAGGCGCTTGAATTTAACTCATATATTCTGGAAAAGTCGGGTGAGCCCATCGTGGAAATCAACAGAACCTCATAGCGGACTGACCGCTTTTACCCCCCACAGTATTATCCATGCCGAATTCTCTGCAATAACAGCGACAGGCGTTCCCCGTTTGAGACTGATTGACATCTGCAGAGTCACCTTATAGAATTAGCCCCATGCCGCTATTTGGCACTTCTGGCATCCGAGCACTGGCAAACACCTCACTTTTAGAAATTTCGCTTAAAGTAGGTTTAAGTCTGGGCCGGCGTTACCCCCGGGTGATTGTTGCATCAGACACCAGAACATCCAGCCCTTCAATAAAGTGCGCCCTGTTCGGCGGCTTGATGGCGGCGGGAGCGCTTCCCAGCGACGCAGGGATTTTGCCGACGCCGACTCTGGCGATAGCGGCGAAACATTACGATTGCGCAGTAATGGTGACTGCTTCGCACAATCCTCCGCAGTACAACGGCTTGAAGATGTTGAACCCCGATGGTTCGCCATTTAATTTGGAGCAACAACTCCAGGTTGAGGATTGCATTGGGAGCACCTGTGTTTCGACAGTTTCCTGGGAATCCTTTCAACCTCTGGAATATAATCGGACAGCAGTTCAAGACCATATAGCCCACATCCGCAAGAGATTTAAATCCAATTTCCCACTGAGTGTGGTAGTTGATTGCGGAGGAGGCGCAGCTAGCCCGATCACACCCGAAATGCTTAAAACCCTGGGTTGCCGGGTCCGCGTGATAAACGGTACTCAGACCGGATTTTTCCCACGGCCCTCCGAGCCGACGGAGAACAACCTTGATGGTTTAAAACGCGCTGTTGTAGAATCCAATGCTGACCTAGGGCTCGCACATGACGGTGATGCCGACCGTGTCATGGCTGTGGACGATCGCGGCAGATTTGTCAGCGGGGATACGTTACTGTCCATTTTCGCCAGAGAAATCGGGGCCATGAAAATAATTACCACGATAGACACTTCGATGGCGGTAGACGACCTGGGTATCTCTGTGATACGTACAGGAGTTGGGGACAACAACGTGTCAGAAGTACTTAAGACAGGAGGGGATTTTGGAGGAGAACCATCGGGAGCGTGGATATTTCCTGAGAGCTCTCTTTGCCCCGACGGCATTTACGCAGCAGCAATGCTCGTCGAAATCGTGAGCCGTCGAAAACTGTCTGATTTTGTCGACGCATCCGCAAAATATCCAATCCGGCGCGGGAGCGTAAAGCGCCGTATCAACCTCGACGGACTTGAAACTACCATGGCCGCAAAACTTGAACCGATTTCTATTCAACGAATCGATGGAGTTAAGTTCAATCTTAGAGACGGTTGGGTGTTGATTAGGCATTCGGGCACTGAGCCGATAACACGGTTTACCGTCGAAGCCAAAACAGCGCTTCGAATGGATGAGATCTTTAAACAGACCGAAATATTAATCTTGGAGTCGACTGGATAATGAAAGCGGTTATTCTGGCTGCAGGTGAAGGGAACCGGATGCGCCCGTTAACCCACAGCCGTCCCAAAGTGATGCTGAGGATTGCAAACAAGCCCCTCATCGAACATCTTGTTATTGCGGGAAAAGCCTCAGGGATATCGGAGTTTGTCTTTATCGTCGGGTATCGCGATGACCAGGTGCGAGAATATTTTGGTGATGGTACCAGGTGGGGTGTTGGGATTGAGTACCGGCTTCAACGCGATCCCCGCGGGACCGCTGACGCGCTTGGAAAAGTAAAGGACCTTATAAAAGATACGTTCCTGGTTATGAACGGCGATGTCTTAACCAGCCGTGAGGATCTCGCCCTCCTGGTCAACGGCTCAGGAATGGCAATGGCAGGAAAAGAAATCGAAGATGTGGGGGGGTATGGAGTGGTGGAAGTCAGTGGCGGCAATGTCATTCGCATCCATGAAAAGTCGAAGTCTCCGCCCACCCGTTTTATTAACGCCGGTTTCTATCGGCTTACTCCAGCCATATTTGAAGCGATTTCCGCAACGCCGCTCTCTGTACGGGGTGAATTTGAATTGACTGATTCGCTTCAACAACTGATCGATCACGGTAACTCGATCAACTATCAACTACTGGATACCTGGCTGAGTATAACCTATCCATGGGACTTGTTGGATGCCAACAATATTTATATCCCCGTTGAATCCTCTTGCGAAGGCACGATAGAAAAAAACGTGTCAATCGAAGGCCCGTGCACGGTGGGCAAAGGCACCAGGATCCGCTCGGGATGTTATATCCAGGGGCCCGTAATAATTGGGAATGACTGCGATATCGGCCCGAACTGCTTCATACGCCCATCGACAGCCATCGAAGATGGATGCCACATCGGATCCTCGGTAGAAATAAAGAATTCCATCATCATGAAGGGCACGAAAATTCCTCACCAGAATTATGTGGGCGACAGCGTTATCGGCGAAAAATGCAACCTGGGAGCCGGGACAAAAATTGCTAACCTGAGGCTCGACAAAAAGGATGCAATCGAGCATTTTAGACGGAAAATGGGCGCTATCCTCGGCGATAATGTATCAACGGGTATAAACTCTTGTATAAATGTGGGTACTAAAATAGGTGATGATTCCATAGTAGGACCGGGCGCTGTCGCCCGCGGCGATATTGCCCCGAACAGTAGTATTTTTTAGGAGGCCCAATGCCTAAACGAGCGGTAATATTAGCAGCGGGTGGGGGCAGCAGGGGGAGACCTTTTACCGCCACCAAACCCAAATCGATGATATTCATCGCGGGCAAACCTATGATTCAACACGTCATAGAAGCCCTGGAGGAAAACGGCATCCGGGATATTATCATCGTGGTCGGTTATAGAAAAGAACGGCTATGCGATTTTATCGGGTCAGGGGGATCGATGGGGGTTTCCGTCAATTATGTTGTCCAACCAAGGCAGTTAGGTTCCGCCGATGCTCTGTCTTGCGCTAGCAAAAATCTTGATGACCCTTTTCTCGTCCTGCCCGGAAATAAATTTCTTCGCGCTGACACCCTGGCACCAATCCTCAACGCAACTTCCCCATCGGTCCTCGTAAAAACCGTTTCGGACCCGCCGCGTAGTTCAATCATCACAACAAAGAACAACAGGTTGGAAAGCGGCATTCCTCTGGAACGCAGGACCACGGCGACCTTCAGGGAAAAAGGGAACTTTACAGTCGATACAAGAGTGTATTCACTCGATAGGAATATTTTTCCGTTCCTTGAAGAAGCCTCGAGTATAATATCCGCTCTTGACTCAATGATGCAAAAAGGCCTTGGGGTTAATATCGTCGAAACCAGCGGGGAATGGTCCGATCTCATCTACCCCTGGGACGTTCTGCCCGTCAATGGTGCAGTTCTGAAACATCTCCAGCCAAGGACCGCAGGGAAAATAGGTTCCGATGTTTACCTTCAGGGCAATGTGAACGTGGGTGACGGCACTGTTATCGCCCCGCATTGTGTTATTTCGGGCCCCGTCATTATCGGTCCTGGCTGTAAGATCGGGCCTCAAGTCTCACTCAAAGGCCCGCTTAGTATAGGGACTAATACTGTGATCGAAACATTTACCTATATTTCGAACAGCGTCATTGGAAGCGATGTCCAAATATCGCCCGGTGGAATAATCGAAGATTCGGTAATCGACGATGGTACTTACATCGGGGCCAGATTTACTTCGGTGTCCGGAGAAGCGGATATCCATGTAGGATCGGAGCACTATCAACAAAAAATAGGGTGTATGATCGGCGAAGGATGCCGGTTAGGATCCGGCATTATCGCTAAGCCTGGCTCGATTATAGGCAATTTTTGCAGAGCGGAAGATCTAAAAGTCATCTCCGGCGAAATTCCCGACAAGAGCATGGTGGTCTAACCATGTGCGGGATCGTGGCTTATATCGGATTTCAACCGGCTGCCCCGATCATATACAAATGTCTCGGGAAACTTGAATACCGGGGGTATGATTCGTGCGGGATAGCTATTTCAAACAGGGACAATATCACGGTTGAAAAAGACACGAAGAGGGTGGCCGCACTTCAATTCAATACACTCCCACTCGACGGAAAAATCGGCCTGGGGCATACGAGGTGGGCGACATGCGGTGAACCTTCGCGGGCAAACGCACATCCACATGTGGATTGTCTTCACAAAATAGCCGTAGTCCACAACGGGAATATCGAAAACTTCGAGGAGCTTCGCAAAGCCCTTGTTGGAGAAGGCCATATATTTACTTCCGAAACCGACACGGAAGTCCTGCCCCATCTCATCGAGAAATACTACGAAGGCGAACTGGGGCAGGCAGTTACAAGAGCGATAAAAGATATACGGGGCTCATTTGCGATTGCCGTCATATGTGCCGGTGAGGAGAAAGTTGTACTGGCTAAACAAAAAAGCCCGCTGGTTATCGGGTTGATAGACAAAGAATACATAGCTGCTTCTGACATCGCTGCCCTTTTAGATTATACCGATCGAGTGATGTACCTCGAGGAAGGGGATGTTTGTAATATTACTACTGTCGGCATCGAGTTATACCGGAACGGGGTTTTGACGGAACTGACAGAAGAACGGATTGCCTGGAAACCTGCAGACACCCGACTCGGAGGATTCAGCCACTACATGATGAAAGAGATCAATGAACAGCCAAGGGTCATAACGGAAACCCTGGCTGCCTTCGAAGGGGTGTCAGAAAAATTAATCGGTTTACTCGACCCGCCGGAAAATAGACGCACGTCTCTTTTAATGGTGGGCTGCGGAACTTCTTACCATTCGGCATTAGTCGGAAAATATATCTTTGAAGAATTGATTGGGCGCCCTGTTAATGTCGAACTGGCCTCGGAGTTAAATTACAGGGCGAATGTGATTGCAGACAAAGTTGCCCTTGCGATAAGCCAGTCGGGAGAAACTGCAGACACGTTGCAAGCCGTTCGCAGAATCAAAGCTACGGGATGCAAAATGGTATGTATCACGAATGTAGAGGGTTCCCAGTTATCAAGACTGGCAGATCTTTCTATTTACACGAAGGCCGGTCCGGAAATAAGCGTGGCTTCCACAAAAACATTCATCGCTCAAGTCGCATTGCTGTATGCCATTTGCATCTCCCATGCGAATATCGATGAAATATTAAAAAAAGATCTAGAGAGAGGCCTCGGTCAGATACCTATATTGATTCGCCAGTTTCTAAACGAGCAATCCAATATCGAGACGCTGGGAAGATATCTCGCTACATTCAATAATGTGCTATTTGTCGCGAGAGGCATCAATTATCCTGTGGCACTCGAAGGCGCCCTGAAATTAAAAGAGACCTCATACATCCATGGCGAAGGTTATGCCGCAGGAGAACTGAAGCACGGACCATTCGCATTGCTAGATTCAAATACGCCAGCGATAGCTATCGTCGCCCATGACCGGACTTATGAGGCTATGCTCACCAACATCCGTGAAATAAAAACCCGGAAAGCTCCGGTTATAGCTGTAGTAGAAGAAGGGGATAAAGAGGTGGCCGATCTTGTCGACATAGTTATAGAAGTCCCCCACACTGACCCGTTTTTTTCGCCGATGCTGAATGTGGTCGCACTACAACTACTTGCTTATTACACAGCACTGGAAAGGGGATGCCCGATTGATTTTCCGCGCAACCTCGCAAAAACGGTCACGGTGGAGTAACGTTTAATCCAGACTGAGATTGATTAGATGGGATTTCAGCAATTCCAGGGCGGCATATGCTGCCTTTTCCTTGTTTTCCCCCCGATTACCATGAAAAATATGTTCATGACTGTAGGCTGTCAATCCCTCTGCGAGACCGATATAGAATAACCCGACCGGCTTTCCCGGTGTTGCTCCTCCGGGTCCGGCAATACCGGTATCCGAAATACAAATATCAACCGAAAACAGCCGACAACCGCCAAGGGCCATCTCTTCAGCCACCTGTGAACTGACCGCCCCGAATTGCGAGAGTGTCTCAACTTTAACTCCAAGGACGTTAGTCTTAATCGAGTTGGCATATGCAGTGACCGAACCCTTATACACATCGGAACTCCCCGGTACGTTGGTGATCATGTGAGAGATCAAACCCCCGGTCGCGGATTCAGTTATACCGAGAGTTAACCCTCTCTTCCTGAGTAGTTGGACGATGTTTTGTTGGATTTTCAACATAGAACCTGAAAATGGATATATTCTCTGTGGACTGCTACCCAAGCAACCGCTAAAATTATAGCTCAGCTCAAGACGCAAATAAAGTTGGGGTCAAAAAAGAAGCATTGGGCACGACGAACATGGAAATCAAGCTGGCAGTGCGAGTAACTCCGGGCGCAAAACGCAACTCTGTTAGAGGCCTGCTAACAGGAGTTTGGAGTATAAAAATAGCCGCCCCTGCCGTGGAAGGTAAAGCTAACGAGGCACTGGTGAATTACCTAAGCCAAGTACTCGGGGTGCGAAAAAACAGCATATCCCTGATGAAAGGGGCAAACAATCGTATTAAACTCCTGTCAATCACCGGGATTACCCCGGAGGAAGCCGCCACCAGACTCACCGGCGAAGCCGCGGATTAACGTTTACCAGACTTCTTTATGCTCGGGCATTTTCCCGGCATGACCGCATTGATGGCATTTGTACCCTTCAGACTCGAATACCATTTCTTCAAGGCATTCAGGGCACACCACACCAGAGCGAGTACGCATATAGCCGCATTGGAGGCAGTGGTCGAACCAACTGTGTTCGTCTATATCAAGAAAGACGTCACCACCGCAACGCGGGCAACATTTGGCTTTCCATTTCGGCATCCAGGTCACTCCACATTCAATATAAAATTTCGATGGGATTATCAAATATGTGAATGCTAGGATAAAAAGCACCCACCATTAGGCTTGGTGATGGCCGAAAAGCCACCCACTTGGCGAGGTGAATCCGGTATGCTGGACGAAAATCCAGTAACCGGAGGAAACGG